>Ga0163179_10000536_pt1 | contig 27277 bp, 20 predicted proteins | sample AtlANTMetagenome_FD_109643 | JGI IMG/M metagenome (GOLD analysis project Ga0163179, IMG submission 109643) | Marine eukaryotic phytoplankton communities from the Atlantic Ocean - Atlantic ANT 2 Metagenome | ecosystem: Environmental > Aquatic > Marine > Oceanic | place: North Atlantic Ocean...
CTGGGGTGACGACGGCGGCGATGAATGGGCCGGCGAAGAGGGCGGCTCGGTCATTGAAGAGGTCACCAGCCTGTTGAATGTGCGACAGACGCTCGGCGAAGAGGACGGAATCCGTGTTCGCGGCTTGATGGACACATTCCCCACCGAGAGCGAGCTTCCAGCGTTTAAGGCGAAAGTACTCGCCGATTCCGGGCTAGTTGGGCAGGTCGTGGGGGCAGAAGGGCGACATGCGGTGGTTTTGGTCCGTACTGCGATCATCGGTGATGACGCGTCAGGAGAGGTACAGAAGAGGCTGATCGACTTTGTTGCCGACCACACCGGACCGGGATTTGAGATCGCGGTGACCGGGATGCCTGCGTTGAACCTTGAGCTCCGTGATTCGTTGATGGATGACATGCTCAAGTTGATCAAGTTGGCCTTTCTGATCATGGGCACGCTGCTATTTGTGTTGTTCCGCCATCCACTCGGCGTGATCGGTCCGCTTGTTGTTGTGGCGCTTTCGGCCAGCTGGACCATGGGCGCGATGGCCTTCACAGGCACGCCTGTCACGTTGATCACAAATATCATCCCCGCGTTTTTGGCCTGCGTTGGGCTTGGCGACTCTGTTCACGTGCAGTCTGTGTATAAAGACGCCCGTGCGCGTGGGGTCAGCAATCACGAATCTATCGTCAAGGCCGTGGGCTCCACCGGCATGCCCATTGTGTTCACCACCATGACAACCGCGGCTGGATTGCTGTCGTTTAAGTTTTCGACCACGCAAGCCATTCAGGAGATGGGGATGGCGGCCGCTTGGGGTGTAACGGTCGCGTTGCTGCATTCCGTTCTGATCTTGCCTGTGTTCTTAAGCTTCGTGAAGAAAGGGCAGTTTGGTAAGACCGCAGAAGATGGGACGCGGAAGCGCGACCTATTCGATGTGTTGTTGGACCGATGTACGTCGCTTTCGTCCACGCCCACTCGGCGCGCGCGCACCCTTCTGGGCGGTCTGATTGTTGTGATCGTCGCCTTATTTGGTATGAGCCGCCTGCAGGTGTACCACAACCCGCTTGATTGGCTGCCGAGTGAACACGCCACCAAAATCAGCCTGAACGCCTTTGATGAAAACGTCGGCGGCACGGCGAGCGTCGCGTTGATGATCAACACCACGGGGGAGCTCGGCGTAAAGGATCGCGACTTACTGGTGGGGCTGGAAAAGCTCGATACGCATATTCGTGAGTTTCGTCATCCCCGAACCGGTGAGCCGATTGTCACCGGCATTCAGAGCCTCGTTGACATTGTGAAAGAGACCAACCGGGCGCTGCATGCAGGTGATGACGCCCACTACAAACTGCCCGATACACAGCGTGGTGTGTCTGACGCGTTGCTGCTTTTTGAAAATGCAGGTCCGGATGACTTGAGGCGGCTTGTGATCGCTGATCTTAGTAAGTCCCACATGTCTATTCGCGTGCGCTGGATGGACGCGACGTCGTACATCCCGTTCATTGAGCATCTTGAAGCAGGGGTGGAGCAGTTCATTCCTGAGAGCGCCGAGGTCAACCCGACAGGCGGTGTGTACAGCATCGTCAGCGTCGTTGGCGCGCTGATTTACGACTTACTTCGAAGCTTCGGTGTCGCGCTTATTGCCGTGACGGTGATGATGATCTTGCTGTTGAAGAGCCTGAAAATGGGCGCTGTTGCCATGGTGCCCAACCTTGTCCCACTTGGGATGGTCATGGGCTTTATGGGCTTCAACAAAATCCCGTTGGATATGGCGAATCTGCTCATCGCGTCCATTGTCATCGGTGTCGCGGTAGACGCCACCATTCACTATCTGTTCCAGTTTAAGGTTCGGTATGAAGCGGGAGAACCGGTGGAGCGCGCGATTCAGCACACGCTCGATCATGCCGGTCGCGCGATCGTCGGCACAAGCCTGATTTTGACGCTCGGGTTCTCGGCCTATCTGTGGTCTTCGATGGCCAATATCCAAAGATTTGGGTTGTTGGTGGGAACAGCATGTATCTTTGCGTTGTTTACGAACCTGATCTTGGTACCGGCGTTCTTACGTGGAATGTACGGAAAGGATGAAGCCAATGTTGAAGACTCGGCAGCTTAGTTGGATCGCGTTGTTCGCGGGCGCAGTGCTCGCCTTACCGACGACTGCGTTCGCGGTATCTCCAGATGAAAGCGACCCCAAGACGATCATGAACGCGGTGGAGTCTCGTGAGACCGGAGACCAGCAGTCCGCGCGATTGCAGATCACGATCCAAGACAAGGCGGGCCGTCAGCGCACCCGAAGCCTCCAGAGCTGGATGATGGACTTTGAAGGGGGCACCAAGCAGTTGGTGTTGTTTGAGAGTCCTGCTGATGTTCGGAACGCGGGTCTGCTTTCGGTCGACTACGACGATGGCGCAAAGTCTGATGATCAGTGGTTGTACTTGCCTTCGTTGAGCAAGACGACTCGGATCTCCAGCTCGGACAAATCGGGTTCGTTCATGGGAACAGACCTGACGTACGCTGACATGACCAAGAAAGACCCCAACGCCTACGAATACAAGATGGTCCAACAGGACGTGACCGTAGACGGCGAGCGGTGTTGGTTGATCGAGGCGCGTCCGTTGACCGAGAAGGAAAAGAAAGAGACCGGCTATCTGAAGACCCAGGTGTGGGTCAGCAAAGAGAAGCTCATGGCGGTCCGCGTGAAGGCGTGGGTCACGGCCGGTAAGAAGATGAAGTACACCAAAATGGGCGACATCAAAAACGTCGACGGCACCTGGATTACCCACAAAATGGTCGTTCAGACCAAACGTGGTGGAGAGACAGAGTCCACGTCGACGATTGCATTTAGCAACCTGAAGTTGAACGACCCTTCGGTAACGGCAGAGCTGTTTAGCGAGCGTAAACTGGAGCAAGGGCTGTGATGCGCCCGGCGGTTGCTTCGCGCAGCCTGCTTGGGCTCGCGCTCTGGGGCTTTTGTGTCGGTTCTGCTTTTGCAGAAGAAGCCTCCGCAGAAGAAGCTGCGCCCGCCGCAGACGAATCCCCCGCAGCGGAAGAAAACGCGACTCCGGAGGTGGCGTCTGACGGTGAAGCACCTGCGGCCGCAGAGGAAACGCCCGCAGAGAGCGAGGCGCCCGCTGCGAGTGAGGAGGCCGAAGGCGTTGTCGACCCCGCTGAAGAAGCGCCCTCGGATGAAGCTGAAGCGCCGGAATCGGAAGATGAAGATTGGGGTGATGAAGACGAGGGCTGGGGTGATGACGACGGCGGCTTTGACGACATGGAGGGGGCGACGTCCTCTCCGGAGACGTTGAAGGCGCCTTCTGCCTTTACGTTTGGTGGGACGCTTCAGACCGACGAGGCGATCTGGGTCGAACGTTTGGACACCGACCCCCTCGCGAAAGCGCGTCAGACCACCGATGTCTTTCTGCAGTACAGAAAAGGCGCTGTCCGTGCCAAGGCGTCAGCGCACTTCGAAGTCGACGCTGTGTATCTTTTGGACGAAGACCTTTACGACGTGGCCTCTCGCGACCTGTACGCGTGGCAGGCGCTGCCCCGTGAATTGTGGGTGAGTACCTCGGCCGGTGGGCTGGAGATCACCGCGGGTCGCCAGACGGTGGCCTGGGGCGAAGGCAACCTGGTATCGACCTTGGACGTGGTGAACCCCAAAGACATGCGTGAGCCTGGAATGGTCGACCTGGAAGACCTCAGATTGCCCGTCACCATGTTGCAAATGGGCTATTTTGCCGGCGCGCATCGTTTTGACGTGATGGTGGTTCCCGAGGCCGACTGGGGCTTCCGCAGCCCACCGAATGGACCTTTCGGTTCGTTCCCAGAGCTCATGAAGAACGTCTCGCTCCCCGACTTTATGGCGGAGCAGTATGATTTAGATGAGTTGATCACCGACGCCGATGTGCGTTGGGTTCACTTGAATGACCGTTGGGCTACCGATCAGGTGCAGTTCTTTGGCCGTTGGAGCATGCGGGGCGAGGGGCTGGACTTGGCACTCTATGCTGCCTCTGCGCTCGACCAGCAGGGCACCATGCAGAGCCTTGACTTTGACGCGCTATTTGAAGGCACGACCGTAGAGCTTCCGCTGGAGCACGGTCGCTTTACCCTGGTTGGCCACTCCGGTAACAAGGTGCTTGGGCCGGTACTCCTTCGATGGGAGCTTGCAGGTCGATACGGCATCGGTTTTAACGCCGGGCAGGTCATCGACGTGAGCGGGATGGCGCCCACTGTGGACCTTCGCACGACCGAGGAGACGCTTTACAGCGGCATGCTGGGGGTCTCGTATTCGGGGATCTCCGCGACCACGATTGACCTGGAAGTGGGCAAGGCCTTTATGCCTGACAAGCCCTACGACCTGACGTTCCCCGTCGACACCATGACCATGGGTCTTCGCGCGAGCCGAACGGCCATGAAAGAGCGCCTGACCCTCAACGTGTCCGGGCTCGGTTGGGGCGAGACCTTGCAGTACGGTTGGCTCGCCCGTGTGGATGGCAACTACGAGATCGCTGACGGCGTGAAGGCTTCTCTTGGCTACATCACCTACAACCCGTCCGAGACGGATCGAAGCGCGATCATGGGCCTTTTGACCCACGACCGTGTGTTTGGTGGTTTGCGCTGGGACTTCTAATCAGCGGTCTTTCGACTTAGTAGAACTTCCCTTTCCGCGCGCCGCCGCCGTGGTTGATGTACACGGTCTTTTCTTCGGCGTAGAACTTCCAGGCGTCGGGTCCCATCTCACGCGGGCCGACGCCGGTGGCTTTGATCCCACCAAAGGGAAGGTGGCCTTCGCCTCCAACCGTGGGGTTGTTGATCTGCGTCATCCCGGAGTCGATCCGGTCAATCGATGCGAAGACCCTACCGACATCGTGGGTGTAGACGGAGCCTGTCAGTCCGAAGGGGATCTCGTTGGCGACGTCGATGGCTTCATCAAAGCTGGAGACACGTACGACTGAGAGTACGGGGCCGAAGATCTCCTCGACTGCGATGCGTGAGCCGCGTGGCACGTTGTCGAACACGGTGGGCTCTGGGAAGTAGCCATGCGACAAGTCGTCTGCGTTCAAACGCGTCGCACCGGTGCGCAGTGCGCCTTCGCCCTTTCCGATCTCCATGTAGCGCAGCACTTGGTCGAGTTGACGCCCGCTTACCGAGGGCCCCATCGTGACCCCGTCTGCGACGGGATGACCCGCGACGACCTCTTTCGCCTTCGCGGTGACCGCGTCGACGAAGTCGTCAGCGACACTATCCATGACGATCGCCCGGCTTGTCGCAGTGCAACGCTGACCCGTGGAGCCGAACGCGCCCATGGCTGTCGCGGAGGCGGCGAGCTCGATGTCCGCGTCATCCAAGACGATGATCGCGTTCTTTCCGCCGAGCTCACACTGCACGGGCTTATGGTTTTCGCCGCAGGCCTTTTCGATGATGCGACCGACGTGGGTGGAGCCGGTAAACGAGATGGCTTCGACGTCAGGGTGGTGTAGCAGCGCTTGAGCGGGCTCCACGTCGCCGTAGATGATGTTGACCACACCGTCGGGGATCCCCGCGTCTTGGAGGATCTCGCCTAGGATATGTGCGGTCGCTGGCGTCTCTGGGGCTGGCTTGAGTACGACGGTGTTGCCTGCGACGATCGCTGGAGCGATCTTCCACATGGGGATCGCGACGGGGAAGTTCCAGGGCGTGATGAGTCCGATGACGCCGCGTGGTCGCCACATGGTGCAGGCGAAGGTTCCGGAGATTTCGCTTGGGCTGGTGAAGCCGTTCATCCTGCGTCCGTCACCCGCAGCGAATTGCAGATACTTGAGCGTCTTTTGTACCTCACCCCGCGCTTCGGCGATGATTTTGCCCTCTTCCCAAGAGAGGGCTTGGGCGAGCTCTTCCGCGCGTTCGCTGATCTTGGCTGCGACCGCGAAAAGCAGGTCCCCTCGCGCTGGCGCCGTGACCTGGCGCCAGCTTGAAAACGCAGTTTTTGCGGCGGCCACCGCGGCGTCTACGTCTTTCGCTGTGGATTCTGGCGCGGTGCCGATCACGTGTCGCGTGTCAGCCGGGCAGGTGTTTTCCGACTTTTGGCCGTCGCCAGCGTCCTGAAAGGTGCCACCGATGAGGTTTTGGCAATCGAGATGCATAAGGTCTCCCCGAGGGGCTTAGAAGGTGATGGTGACGCCTGTAGATGTCTTGGTGTCGAGAGGGCGGATTTCGTTTTCGCCTTCGACCACTTGGGGAGGATCGCTGTCCATGCGGACGGTCAGCCCAAGCTCCAGGGCGATACGTTCGGTGAGTGCAAACTCAACTTCGGCGTCTGTGATGAACCGGTAGTCGGTGAAGTCGGTGAGTCGGGGTTGGAAATAGGCCGTGAAGTTCACTTCGGTGGTCTCTGCTTCGTTAGCGTGCACCAGGGTGAAGTAGCTGGTCGCGCGGTGAGCAAGCTGTTGCAGATCCGATTCGATGACTTCTTCTGGGTCGTAGTTTTCTTCTTCCAACATGTAGCCAATTCCGGCGTGAACACTGGTCGTGTCCGATTGCACTAGGCCGAATCGGCCACCGACGCCTGCGAGGCGGCGAAGGTCAATACGAAGAAACTCGTCGAATTCGAGCTGCCCGAAGACTTCACCTGCGAATTTTTCATTGAACTCGCGGTTGTATCGGATGTGTACTGACGCTTCGTTGTCGTATCGCGCGTCTTCTTGAAGCAGCAGCCCAATGGAGCCCGTGTCGAGATCGCTCCCACTGCGCTTCGCAGCGTAGCTTCTGTCGGCGATGACAAAGGCGGTATTTGCCCCAGAACGATACGCGGCACCTACTCCGACGCTGGCGTCGAAGTATTCGACATTCCCTGTCTTTACCGACCCGCCAATATCGAGTTCACCCGAAAACCCGTTTTCACCGGGGCTGAGGCGAATCTCTTCTACATTGACTGTTGCGTTTGCGGTGAAGGGTGTGAGCAGGCCGACCAGGACCAGCGGAAAAAATGGTCGGGTGAACATGAAGAAACTCCGAGTTGAGCGGTTTCCGCTATTCGGTGATAGGCTCCCACGCCACAGGAGGTTGGATGGGACGTGTTTCCCGAGTCGCTAAGCGCTTGGCGCGTGGTGTGGTCGATCAGGTCGCTGCGCGTGCGCGGAACGCCGAGTTGTTCGAAAAACCCGGAGATCGGGCACCTTCCGGCCCACCCGTTGGTGCTGAAGATCGTGAAGGACCGCTTATTCCTGCGGAGTCTGTTGACGACGGTCTTTTTGACGCACCCGATCCTGTGACGGTTGAGACCGTACGTCCGGCGTCAGCGGAGCCAGCGAGTGCCGAGGTTGTGGAGATCGTCGAGGGCGGCGTTCGGGTTGTAGATCTCGCTCAGCTAAAGGCGACCATAGCCGCTGTTGAGCGGCCTGTTGTGCTGCACCATTGGGCGACTTGGTGTGATGCCTGCATAGATGAACTCCCAGACGTCGACACTTTGGTAGAGCGCGTGGGAGAGCATGCGCAGGTCTTGGGGATCTCTTGGGAACTCTTTGAGCGCTTTGGCAAGGAAGAGTTTCAGATCGTCGGTGCTGTTGCGCAATATGCTTCTGAAAATGAACTTCGGATGCCTACACTGGTTTATCGGGGTGAACCTGAAGCGCTCTTTTCCGAGCTTGGTTTGACCTTTGAGCAGATCCCGCAAACTCGGGTGATCGATACATCGGGTTCAGAACTTCGCTACTACAAGGGCCCGATGAGCGAAGACGAGGTCTCCGCGTTGGTGGATTTGCTCGCTTCGGCTGACTGATACAAGGGCCACTTACTCGACGTCAAGCGCGTGGCTCCGCATGGGCACGTCTGTCTGACCGTAGTCGTTCCAGCCCCAACAATGTGCGTGGCCTTCGGTGTCTATGGCGCATGCGGTGGCCCAGCCGGCGGATATTGAGGTGAACTCGCCCTCTTGCGGTGCGTCTGTCACTTGACCGTAGTCGTCTGTGCTGCCGTCGTTGAGTCCCCAGCAGGCGATTTTTCCGTCTTCGGTAATGCCGCATGAAAAGTTGGCTCCCACAGCGATTGCTTTGAACGCATCCATAGGAGGGCTGGTCTCACCGTAGTCATCTGTACCCCAGCAAGTGGCTTCACCTTGGCCGTTTAGGGCGCAGTTTTGATCACCGCCGCTCGCCAGGCTTGCGTATGTTTTTGGAGGGGGCGTGCCGGTGCCCAACATGAAGACCCCCCAGCAACTGATACTGCCTGTGGCGTCACGTGCGCAGCCGTGCTGCTGACCTGTCGCTAAGGTTGTGAACTCGCCTGTTGGTGGCGCTGTGCTCCCGGCTTGATTTTGCCCCCAACACTGAATTTCTCGTGAGTGGTCGAGGGCGCAGTTGAACGCCTTCCCAGCGTGCACCTCACGGTAGTTTCCAAGAGGTGCTTCGGTTCGTCCGCTTGCGGCCTCTCCGATGCAATGAAGTTGCTGCTCAGTGTCGATGGCGCAAAGGTGCGCCTCCCCGAGCGACACGTCGCTATATTTGGTCGTGGCGTCGAAATCTTCGCCGAAACTGCGGCCCCAACATCTAAGATTGTCATGGTCGTCGATGCCGCAACTCGCCCAAGTGCCTACGTCGATCGTTTTCCATGCGTATGGGCTGCTATCGATTGACTCGGCTGTATCTTCGATGCCCGTGTCGCGTTTTTCCGCGGGAGTGCAGGCGACCAAGCACACCAACGCGCAGCAAATCGCCTTCGTGAGTCGTGTCGAAAAAAAAGTCATGGACTCGTGTGAAACTCGTGCGGGAGCCTGGGGTGATCGGAGCCTGTTCGAGAGAAACTCGTTTAACAGACCCCTTCGAGTGCACAGGAGGTGCAGTTTGTCATAGATTCACGCAGTCTGGCGACAATCGTTGCGTAGTTGAGCGAAGTCAACTCATTGAGGTCGCCGATCCGCTCCACGGCCTCACAGCAATTGAAGAGTCCGTCGGCGGTGAGTGCGAGTTCTATCGTGCGGGGACGGCTCGTCAGGTAGGCCCATCTCTCGGGCATGGTGTGCTTTAGCGTTTGCAGAAGAGTCTCTCTATTGGCGGTGTCGCCCTGCGAGACAAAGGCTTCTGATGAAATCTTTTCGACCTCATCGCGCTGAAAAGGCACGATGGGCTCTAAAGTCACACGCGATTGCACGTCAGGCAGCGCTAATTTGGATTGGGTTGCGATGCGTCGCTGCAGTGCATCGAAACTTTGTCGTAAGACTTGGAGGTTTTGTACTGTCAGTAAGCTCTTTATTTGAACGCCCATCGCACCGTTTTGTAATGCCCTGGCGATAAAGGCTTCAGCGCGTGCGGTGTACCCTTTGCCCCGGTGGGTTTCATTGAAGGCGACCGGAAGGTCGATACTCACCGCGAAAAACCGGTTTTCCGGCCGCGTCAGCACGGGACTGTTGGGGATTTGTCCGCTCGTCTGGATCACATGGACGAGTTTAGATCCGTAGCGCGCATCCAAACTGTCGAGCATCGGGGCGAATCTTCGGTCGTATAGGACCTCTCCCAGTCCGCACCAAAATAGCCCGACCGTGTCCAGCGCTTCGGCGTAGATCTCGATTGCACGGTAGATCCACTGCGTGTCGAGCAAGCGCTGTGTTTTGTGCGCGGTGTAGCAAAGCGCGCAGTCTAGTGGACAGTACGTGCAGGGCTCGATGTAGATCCCGTTTGGTGTCAATTCGGTGCGTCGGGGCTGTAAGGTCATGTCGGTTCAGCCTAGACGCACGCCGGAGATGTCGGTAATACCGAGCAGCATCATCAACGTACGATCCAACCCGAGCGAGCCCCCCGCAACGCGATCTGGCAGTACCTTGAGCGCGTCCAAGTATCGGGGATCTACGCGGGGTGCGCTTCCGCCGCGTGCGGCGAATCGTTTAGATTCGTGGTCGAATCTGCGCGTTTGCTCATCCGGATCGGTGACTTCACTGTACGAGTTTCCTAGCTCTTCACCGCGCACCCAGATCTCGAATTGCTCGGAGATCCAGGGGGCATCGTCGCGGTGTCGTGCTTGGGGCGCCAGGCCTGCTGGATAGTCCGTTAAGAACGTGGGTCGCTCGACACCTAAGTGCGGTTCGATCGCCGTGGTGAGAAGAATATTGAAGGCGTCTTCCCAGGTGTCTACGTCGGCAAGACCACGCTCTCGAACGATTTGTGGAAGCCTGTGAAGGTCCGTTTGGTTTTCGAGACGCACATCTGCATATCGCTGGAATGCGTCGCTCACCGTCAACCGCTCGAAGGAACCTGTCAGGTCTACAGGGGGTTCGGGTACGTCTGGAATCGTGCTGACCGCGGTAGATATGGCTTGAAGTAGCGCTTCGGTGTCGTCCATCACCGCAGTGAGCGGCGCGTTGAGTCGATACCACTCGACCATACGGAAGTGCGCACGGTGGCGCAGGCCTTCGTTTTCACCGTCACGAAATGCGTGACCGATTTCGAAGACATTTACATCGAGTACCGCGAGCGCCCGTTTCAGCGCGCCTTCCGGTGAGGGGGGCAAATACTGCACTTCGCGGCTGCCATCAGATTTACGAACGGGGACTTCGAACACGTCGACAAAAGACTCTGGAGGGACGCCTGGCAGGAGCAGGCTGCCATCTACCTCGACGAATTCGCGATCTTGGAAAAAACCCCGAATCGCGCGTAGTGCCGCGCTGCGTGCCAGTAGTGCTCGGTCAATTGTCAGCATGCGGTGCAGCTATCTTGTTTGGGACGTGGCGTTACAGAAACAGTGCGCGGGGTGGGCGTGTCAAAAGCATCAGTCGACATTGTCAAGCGCCGGTGGAGTGTCCGCGAAGGGCCTCTCCAGATGATGCTCGCTTCCTTCATTCTGACCATTATGATCGGTTTAGTGAAGAGCGTCCGTACTGAACTGACGACTTCAGAAGTTGTGTTCTGGCGTGGGATCTTGGCCATTCCACTCGCGGGCCTGATCGCTTGGCCAGTGGGTTTTCGAGTGCGAAATACGCGCGGGATGGTGGTGCGTTGTGGCTTTGGAATCAGCGCGATGTGGCTGTATTACGCCGCAGCAGTCGGGCTATCGCTCGCCGACATTACGTTGCTCGGTAAACTGCGGCCGTTGCTGCTTGCTGGGCTCTCTCCCCTCTTTTTGGGGGCTGCAGAACGGGCGGGTCGTGGTCTTTGGTTGTTGATCGTCGTCGGCTTGGCTGGTTGCGCGCTCATTGTGCAGCCGGGGCTGGCGGTGGGGTCGTCGTATGGGTTGATCGCGTTGGCGGGGGTGGTTGTCGCTGCTGGCGCACATCTGAGTTTGAGGTGGCTTGGAAGGACAGAGGACCCTCGCACGGTGGTTTTCTGGTTTCAGGTGTCGATCGCGCTGGTGATGGGCGTGTTGCTTTGGGTTGCTGGTGACGGCATCGCATTGCCGCCTGACCATCTGTGGCTGCCGCTTTGTGGGATCGCTGTCTGCGCAACATTGGGTCAGCTGGCTTTGACACGTGCGTATCAGGTAGAACGGGCTGTCACGGTCGCTGTCGCGTCTTACATCGGCCCGGTGTACGCGGTGGTGGGCGATGTGTTGTTTTTTGGTGGATGGCCCACTGTGCAGGTCTTTATCGGCGGAGCCTTCGTGGTGGGCTCGGGGGTTTTCGTCGCCTTTCGATGGGAGACCGAGGCATCGCGGTCAGAGAGAGTGCAGGTCCGCGATGGCTCGCAGTAGGCATTGGACGGCGTCGTTGAGTCGCTGATCGGTCCAGGCTGTACCCTCTTGTGATCGGTGTGCTGTGCTGCGGTGCAGAGGGGGGACGTGCACGAATAAGACCTTGCTGTGTGCCTTTAGGCTGTGGAAGTAGGTGCTGTTACAGACGTATCGACCGGCGTCGTCTGAGATTTGTGTTGGAAAACCCGCGCCATTGAGGGCCGCCAACAGAGGGTCCAGCGGTACGCGCGTCGCACAGAAGTGATCTCTTGGGAGGTCGCTTATAAGGGACCGTGTGCCTGGCTTTCTTGGGGTGTCTGCATCTGCGTCGATGTCATGAAGATTTGTATCAGCACAATTCACGGCGCGCGTTTCTAAACGGAGGGTGTCCGCCGTTGTCGCGACACCGAGGTGAACGATGTATTTCGGGCTCATCGCGGTGAGTGCTTCCTGTGTCCGAGTTGCAGCCCTCTCGAAAGCCACAGGCAAGACCTCTGACTGTACGCGCAGGTCGCCGACATGAAGCCCATTTAGCTGCCGCGCGAGCGCTTCAGTCGGGTTTATCTCGACACCGGGAAACGGACCGAAGCCGGTGAGGTATAGGGTCTCTGGCATTTCGGCTTTCCCTTACGTTTGTGGGGACTAGAATGCCAATGGAGGCACATCCTGTCGAATCTCTGGCCCGTATTGCTGTTGCCTGTCCTCGCAGCGCTGTTCGCAGCTTTGGGGTTGGAAGCATATGGACGGAGAGGGCCGGGTTCTCGAAAGTGGGATGCAATTATCGTCGCGGGCGCTGCGGTTTGGCCGGGAGGCGTTGCTTCTCCTGCGCTACGCCGTCGCGTCGAATACGCCGCCAAGCTTTGGTTTGATGGTGTCGCGCCGTTGCTAGTGCTTACCGGGGGTGTCGGGCGCCACCCGCCGTCGGAGGCGCGTGTCTCGGGTGAGATTTTGCTTGATTTAGGTGTCCCTCAAGACGTGATTCACCTCGAGGAAAGTTCTACGACGACGGATGAAAACGCCGCGTATGCCCTGTTGGTATGTCGCGCGGCGGGACTGACCGAACCGCGCGTTTTGGTCGTGACCGATGCCTATCATGCCTTTCGTTGTCGCCGTGTTTTCCGTCGTCGCTTTGCAAATGTGCGTGCCATCGGTGTGGTGGGCGCGCTGCGCTGGCGGATCAAGGGGTGTGTGCGCGAGCTTGGCGCGATCTTGATTTATTGGTTGCAGGGGCTGCTTTGATGAGAGGCTGGCGCCTTGGTCTATGTCTCTGGTTGGCGACCACGCCGGCTTTCGCTGAGGACGATGATAAGTCCGCGTCGACGGACGCCAATGTAGAGCAGCAGGAAACCACCGTAGAAGAGACCGAGACGTCGGCAGACCAGGGTCCCGCGCCGGTGTATGAGATCGAGGTGATCTCGGAGGAAGAGGTTCGGCGTCTACGCAATGACGTCGAACGTGCTGTGGAGGGGCTTGGATATCGTAAGGACGGATGGCGTCGGGGGTATGAGGTTTATCTCCATCCTGTCCCGTGGAAGCCGGAGGTCTGGATCAGTCAAGACGGCATGGTGCGGTTGAAGCGTCGCCGTGTGCACTTTCGTTTGCCGGAGATCGGAGGGGGCGCTTGGGGCTGGGTGCCCGTTCGTGCTTTAGCCTGCGTCGTCGCGCCGACCGCGTGCGTTCGGGTGGGTGGTCAGGTGATCTCAGATCGTAAGCTGCGTTGGCATAAAGAAGAGGTGGTGACTGAAAGCTATGGCCAGGTGGTGGCTTGGCAGGACGCGATCGCGACTAACGCGACCAACGCGCTGATCGACGGCCTACCGACGCAGCTCGATGCGCTTTGGGAGGAAGGGGTGCACCCGGAGTCAGGCGAGCTGGTGGAGACGATGGAGGCGCGCCGGCAGATCATCTTAGAGATGTGGGTGCACCGCGCGGACAATCGTTGGGGTTTGGCGGTTCGAGAAGCGATCGGTCTGTATCTCAAGCATGTCTTACAAGACTCCCCACATCCAGTGACTGACGAGGAGCTCGCTGACGTGAACGCGCGTAGAGCTTTCGGTCCGGCGCTCGTTCTCTGACGAGACACAATCTCCCAGTCGAGCATCGCAGCGGCGCGTTAAAGCGCGCGCATCATGGATCTAAAGCAGCGAACACTTGAAACCCTCGACTGGCCCGTGGTGCTCTCGGCGCTCGCTGAGCATGCGCGTACCCATCAGGGTGCTGCCCGCGCTCTTGAGGCGGAGTTCGTGGATACGGTTGATGAGGCCGTTTCACGGTACGCCGTGGTCGCAGAGATACTTCAAGTTCGCGCGCTGGAACAGCAGGTTCCCATGGGGAGCATCGAGGGTGGAGATGTGCCGGTGCGGCAAGCCGCGGTGGGACAGGTACTCGATGGCCCTACATTAAGGCTGATCGCGGGTGCGCTCGCGTCGCTCGCGCGTCTCGAAAATTGGTTGCGGGCCCGGTCGGAAGAGTTGCCCGCCTTGGCCGCGCTCGGTGCGCCGATGCGGGTCGATGCAGATCTGCGCGCGATGTTGGAAGGTGCGTTTGATGAGTCAGGTGCGCTGTCTGCTCGGATGTTTCCACTGTTGGGCCAGCTTCGTGCAGACATCGAAAACCGCACCCGATCGATTCGACATACGCTAGAGCGGCTGGTTCGGGGAGATGCTTTATCAGACGTGCTGCAGGATCGTTTTGTTACCGAACGTGACGGTCGATTTGTCCTGCCCGTGAAGAGCAATCGCCGAAAGGGTGTCGGGATCGTTCATGGGACGTCACAGTCGGGAGAAACGGTCTTTGTTGAACCCGCTGAGGTTGTCGAAGACACCAACGCGCTCAAGGAGGCAGAGGCGGCCTTAGAGCGAGAAGAGAGCCGCATTTTGGCGACGCTATCTCGGGCCGTGGGGAGTCGTGCGGAAGACATCTTGGCTACCGTGGAAGCCGCGATAGCTATCGATCTGATGTGTGCCCGCGCGGAGTTGGGTCGCGCTTTTGGTGGCGTCGTTCCAAAGGTTGGCGATGCGGGGGTGATGCAGCTTTCACAGGCGCGTCATCCGGTGTTGGCGTTGCGCGCGGTAGATGTGGTGCCCAACGATCTCACCTTGGACAGTCGCCATCCCGGCCTTGTGCTTTCCGGTCCAAATGCTGGAGGGAAAACGGTCGCGCTGAAGACCATAGGTCTGTGCGCGTTGATGGTGCGTGCTGGCATCCCTGTCCCGGCTGATCCAGGGGCACGCGTCGACTGCTTCCGGCCTATTTTGGCGGATATCGGTGACCTTCAGACCGTAGAGGGCGATCTGTCTACGTTCTCTGGGCATCTTGTGGTGGCCAAGGCCGTTTTGGCGGCGAGCGCAGCCGGTGCGCTCGTGCTCTTGGACGAGGTCGGGGTTGGGACTGAACCGACACAGGGCGCGGCGATTGCACAAGCAGTCGTCGAAGGATTGGTAGACGGTGGGGCCCGTGTCGTGGTCACGACGCACTACGACCGCTTGAAGCGCCTGCCAGAGACGGATGCGCGGTTTACGGTGGCTGCGGTGCAGTTGATTGAGGGCAGCCCGACATACCGTCTGCAGCATGGGCATATTGGAGATTCCCATGCGTTGGCCATCGCGCGGAGGCTTGAGTTGCCTGTAGAGGTGCTCAATCGTGCCCGATCATTGGTGGATGAGGGAACGCGTGCGTGGACCGATAGACTGGCTTTACTCGATGAAGAGCGCGCGGCGATATGGGATGAACGCGAGGCGATCGCCCAGGAGCGGGTGACGTTTGATTTACAGCGCGCCAAGTTCGAAGCGGCGGCCGAAGAACTCAAGCTTCGTCGTAGGGCGCTTGTGCAAGATGTCACACGAGATGTGCAGCAGAGATTGCGTGAAGGAGAGAACAAGCTCAAGGGTCTGGTTCGAGAGCTTCAACAAAACCCGAGCGTTCGCCTTGCCGGCGAGACATTGGAGTCGTTGCGTTTGGTACGTGACGACGTTCGAGACGTCGCCTCCGTCGCGCGGGAAGAAGAGATTCCCCAGGCACCGATCGAAGAACCGATAGCGGTTGGTGATTTGGTTCGCGTAGGTCGCACAGGACGACAAGCGAAGGTTGTGGCGCTTCTCAAGCGTGATCGCGTCGAGGTCGAATTTGGCAATACGCGCATGCAGATCTCGACATCGGATGTTGTTGAGCGTGTGGGTCGTGCGCTCTCGTCTCGCGGTGTGACCAAGGCGCCGGTGGTGCAGAGCATGCCGCGATCTACGGACTCGCGTGCGCCCGTCGACCGGGAGCAGTTGGAGGCGGTTCGGCATGATGGCAACACCTGTGATTTACGTGGTTTGCGCGTTGATGAAGCGCTCTCGACGATTGAGCACTTCCTGTCGGCGCAAATCCTGCGAGGGTCTTCCACGGTGTTTTTACTACATGGCCATGGGACTGGGGCTTTGAAATCGGCGGTGCGTAACTGGCTTCGAACTGCGCCTGGAGTAAGCCGTTGGCGGCCTGCGGAGCGGGTCGAAGGTGGTGATGCGTTCACCCTAGTGGAAATCGAGTGACTTTCAGCCCGTCGCCTTAGGTATTCTGACGCTGGCGGAAGGTGTTGGGTTGGTGTAAAGGCGCCCTGCTCTCGGCACATGAACCGGACACCTTACATTTTCAGTTGTTGAGATCAGCCTTTTGGAGTCGAAGTCTTGGGTCTGCGCGGTAAACTCACCTTCTATGTTGTGGGCATTTTTGCGCTCATTCAGGTGGTGTGGGGAGTTTCGCTCGTACACAATGAGACAGCGATGCTCCGTAATGAGGCCCAGCTTCGTGGTCAGGAGGTTCTGAGAGCGCTTGCAGCGCCTTGTGCAGTCGCGCTTGCGAATGGTGAGTTCACGCGTCTGGACGCCATCGTTGCGCAGTTTGCAGTGGAAGGCTCCGATGACCTCAACCTACGCTCGGTGGCTGTGCTTGATGAGACGGGCTTCGTCGTGGCACACACCAACCCGAGGGAGTACGGGCTGACTTGGGAAGACGACAGAACCTTGCGCGCGCTATCCAGCCCTACATTGTTGGTGGAAGAGGTTGAAAGCGATGACGGACGTTTTCTCTATGTCGCGTTGCCGTTGGTTTCTGGAATTCGCTGGGGTACCGCCGTCACGGAGATTTCCTTGGATGGTGTGGAGCGACGGATCTCGTTGCTGACACGGCAGATCTTTTCCGTCAGTCTGATCGCGTTTCTCGTTATCGCAGCGGTGTTGCGGTATTTGCTCGAACGGCTTGTCATTCTTCCGGTCGATCAGTTGTCTCGAACGGCAAGGCAGATCTCCGCCGGATCACTCGACGCCAGAGTGCCGCTGGTACGACGCGACGATGAGTTGGCGCTATTGGGTCGCGTCTTCAATGAGATGGCTGAGGAGATGGAGACGTACACCACAGATCTGGAGGCGATCGTTGCAGATCGCACCCGTGAGCTTCAGGCCTCTCACGACGCCCTTGAAGCGGCGAACGACGAACTTGGAGAAGCGGTTGTTCGTCTACGAAAGATGGCGCGTACGGACGGATTGACGGGATTGCTCAACCATCGCGCGTTTTTCGAGGCCCTTGAGATTGGACTGCAACAAGCAGATCGGGGTGACCGCCCCTTGTGTTTATTGATGGTGGATGTCGACCACTTCAAGCGCTTCAACGATACGCACGGTCATCCCGCAGGAGATCGTGTACTCGCAGAGGTCGCGAATCTTCTCCAGCAAAACTTACGCGGTACAGACGTGATCGGCCGCTATGGGGGGGAAGAGTTCGCGATCCTCTTGGTCGATGCGGGACGTGATGCGGCGATTCGCGTTGCAGAAAAGCTACGGAATGCGATTCGAGACAAGGACTTTGAGACGGCGACCGGCGTGGAGCAGATCACGATTTCTATTGGCATCGGTGCCTTCCCCGAAGACGCGCGTCTCCCTGGAGATCTTGTGGTTCGCGCAGACGATGCGCTTTATCGGGCGAAGTCTTTGGGCAGGGATCGCGTGGTCGCATGAACGTAAAACTGGCGATCTTTGGTCTCGGTTTGTGGATCTGTGCCTGCGGGCCAGACCAGCCGGATAAGCCTGTGGTGTCAGCGCCGGCAGTCGACCGGGAGGTCGTCCTTAAGGAGGCCCGAGAGGCGCTCTCCGCCGCAGGGATTACTGAACTTAGTTGGGGCGTGACGCCTTACGTGCTGCCTGCTGAAGTGGTCAACGCCTATGTGCCGATGAGCGTCAAGATAGGCCGTGCCCTCGGTGTCGAGGCAGGGGTTGTGTTGGCTGACACTTACGAAGACCTTGAAGACCGGATGCTCGCCGGCGAGGTCGATGTCGGGGTCATGACGCCGTATAGCTATGTTCGAACGCAGGCGCGCGACCCGAAGGTTCGCGTGTTCGCGAGTCATATCGCCCGCGGCAGCGTCACCTACGGTTCATATATTGTGTCTCGAGAAGACGGTGGTGTGCGGTCTTTAGAAGACGTGCGTGGTCGGAAATTTGGTTTCGTTTCGAAGGCGTCCACCTCCGGCTTTTTGTTTGCCGCTTCGAGAATGTTGGACGCCGATATACATCCACTGGAAGGCGTGCAGCCTGTATTCCTCGGTTCGCATGATGAGGTCTTGCGTGCTGTTGCGGATGGGCGCGTGGACGCAGGCGCAACGTTTGATGGTGCGATTGTTGACAGTAAGACGGCGCTGGGAAGCGCAGTGAGCTTTCGTGTCTTGGCCAAAGGGCCGCGGGTCCCTCATGATCCCTATGTTGTGGGGCCTTCTGTCCCGGCCGAGGTGCCTGCAGCACTCGCACTATTGTTTTCAGAGATCTCCACGCAAAACGAAGATGGACGGTCGCTGCTGTCGCCCTTTTTACGGATCAACGGTTTCGTTTCCGTTGCGGACAATCACTACAACGTGATTCGATCTGTTCAAGAACAGGTTGTCGCCGCCTTGGGTGAAGACGTTGTGTTGGGTTTTCCCGACACAGTCCCGCCGCCTGAAGCAGAGGCCGGCGATATTGATGTCCCGCTGTCGGGAACTGACGCTACTCCAGAGTAGTGTCGCTTCGACGGTCGCGTGGCGCTTTACTTTGCCGTCACGGGCACTTTCGGCTGTTCTGCAGCAGGCGTTGTCGCTTGGTCGAGTAGCTCGGCGATATCGAGGACTTCCACGGTTTCGTTACCGTTCAGCGTGATGCCGTCGTCGAGCATTGTCATGCAGAATGGACACGCCGCAGCGACGGTATCGGCTCCTGTCTCAAGGGCTTCTTTAGCACGCGTTACGTTGACGCGGTCGCCTACTGTCTCTTCCATGAACATCTGCGCCCCGCCTGCGCCACAGCAGAACCCGCGCGACTTGTTGCGCTTCATCTCTACAGGCTGAATGCCGGGGATCGCATTGAGGATGTCTCTGGGTTGGTCGTAGATGTCGTTACCGCGCCCGATATAGCAAGAGTCGTGGTAGGTCACTTTGCGTTCGTCGATGGCTTCGGGTTGAAGTTTGCCCATCTTTACGAGTTCGGCGAGGAGTTCGGAGTGGTGTTGAACCTCCCACTTCCCGCCGAAGTCCGGATATTCGTTCGCCATGGTGTTGAAGCAGTGTGGGCACGCGGTCACGACGCGCTTTGTCCCAAGTTCGTTCAAGGTGTCCACGTTGCCTTGGATGAACATCTGCGCCAGGAATTCGTTACCGGCGCGCCGTGCGGGATCGCCAGTACAGCTTTCAGCGTCCCCTAGGCAGCCGAACCGAACCTCGGCCCTTTGCAAGAGCTTCGCGAAGCTACGCACGACCTTTTGATAGCGATCGTTGTACGCACCCGCGCAGCCGATCCAGAGCAGTACATCGTGCTCGCCGGCGTCGAAGTCTGGGATGTCCATCCCTTGCGCCCATGCCATTCTGGACCCTGACATGGACCAGGGGTTTCCAGCGTTTTCTAGCCCGGAGAACATCGTCTGAAGTTCTTCGGGGAATTCGGACTCGGCTTGGACCAGGTGGCGACGCATGTCCACGATGACCGGGACATGTTCGATGGTGACAGGACATTCTTGGATGCAGGCCTGACAGGTTGTGCACGCCCACAGCTCTTCTTGGCTGATGTAGCCCTTGTTGAGCAGGTGGTTTTCGTCCTCGAGCTCTTCGTGTCCTTTCGCGAGCCCCTCAGCGCGGTCACGAACGTTCATGATGATCTTTCGAGGCGAAAGCACCTTGCCTGTGCCGTTTGCTGGGCAGACATCTGTACAGCGACCGCATTCGGTACAGGTGAGACTGTCTAAAATCGTCTTCCAGGTGACGTCTTTTAGATCTGACACCCCCCAACGCATGTTCTCGAGATCCTCTTCTGACGCGTCTTCATCTTCCATGATCGATAAGTCGAGTTTTGGAAGCTTTGCCATGGATTCGAGGTTTGAGAGGTAGACGTTTGGCAGTGAGGTGAGGACGTGGAGGTGCTTGGAGTAGGGGAGGAAGTTCAGGAATCCGAGTACGCCGACGATGTGCACCCACCACCCGATCTGATAGGCGATGTGCCCATCTTCAAATCCGGTGAGTTGGGCAAACCAAACTGTTGCGAATCGACCACTGCTCATTTCGGGTACGCCGTGCAGCGCGTTGGCGGGAAAGAGCGAGAGCATCAGGACGCTGATCACGCAGAGTGTGAACACGGCGTCGCCGGAGACGGCTTTTTCACCGCCCATCTCGGGTCCGGACAGGCGTTTCGGACGAATGACAATTCGACGGAACAGGAAGATCACACAGGAGATCAGGATCAGAACGCCAAAAAGGTCTTGGCTAAATGCAAACGGCGCGTACAACGGACCAAGGAATATGGGGAAGTGGAAGCCGTGTTCGAAGAATAATTGTCCGAAGAAACCGTCAATAAACATCTCGAATGTGCCGAGTGTGATGACACAGAAACCCCAAAACACCGCAGCATGAATCGCACCGATTACGGGGTGCCGGAGGATTTTGCCTTGCGCCAGCGCGATCTTGAACAGCCTCCCCATCCGTTTTCCGATCTGATCAAATCGGTTTTCGGCGCGTCCAAGACGCAGCATTCCGAACAGCCCGTTTGCGCTGAAGAAGAAGAACCCCATCGATGCCGCAAAGACGATGATGAAGGCGATTGTTTGCACCATCAGAGACTCCCTGAGTCAGGTATGGGAGGCGAGTGGGTTAGCTCACCTTACCATGGAAACGGTATGCAGCGCCCCTTTAACGGGTTGACGCTCGCTTGTTCATGTCGTATTAACGGTGCGTGATGCTGAGTTCTAATCGTCCATCCCTGATGTTGTTTTTGCTGGCCGCCGGTTGTGGTGCGCCAGCGAGCGATTTTACGGTGGAGGACGTGGTGCCCACCGCGCTTGTTTTTGAGGCGATGCACCCCGAACCTTGGCTCGAGTTGGCGCTAGACGTTGATGTGCTGCTGGACGCCGTTCCTGAACTCTCGATGGCCCTCTCCTCTGAAGATAGTCTCTGTCCCGCGCTTCAAGTGACGGACTCGGGATGGACGCTGCTCGGTGACTGCAGTGTGGACGCGGAACGGCGTGTTCAAGGCTCTCTTTCGTTTGTAGAAAACGATTCGTTTATGCGGCTTATCGGTGAAGGCTTTGAGGTTTACGACAACGCGCGGCTGACGCTGTTGTTTGATGGTGCGGTAGAGAGCAGTCGCGAAGGCGAGATCATGGAGCTCGAGGCTGCCGTGACCGCCTGTGGGGGACCTGCAATTGACTGTGACGCTGGCCGCACAGCGCTCGACGTGAGCTATGGCGTGTTTCCTGTCAGCAGTGTGCCGGACGTATACGATGTCACTGTGACCGGCGTAGTCGCCGCTCCTGGATACGCGCCAGCTTCCGTCGACGGGGCTTGGTCGGTAGATCAAACCCTCTGCGAAGATGAGCCGCTCACGGGAACGGTGTTGATCGCTAATGACGTGGCTCAAGCCATCGATTTTGATGGTGAGCTTGCGTGCGAAGGCTGCGCGAGCCGCTCCGTTGGGGGCTTCGCCGCTGAACCGGTATGTGACTGGCGCTAGTGGTCTAGGTGTCTAGTGCGCTGATAAGTGCGCGCATCGCCTCGACGGCGCCTGTCTGAATCAGGTGTTCAACGACGCTTGAGAGTGAAGACGGGTTTGGATTGATCTCCACCGTCATCGCGCCGCGTCGCGCCGCATGCTCTATTAGCGCTGCCGGCGGCCCAACGGCGCCAGACGTTCCGATGACGAGTCCGACATCACAGCCTGAAGCGAATTGAAATGCGGTCTCGATAGTGCCTGGCCAGTAGGTTTCACCAAACCAAAGAATGTGAGGTCGGGCAAGCGCGCCGCATCTCGCGCAGTGCGGCAAGGTCTGCGGGTCGTTTTCATCCGCAATGCACTCTTCATCGGTCAAGGTCCAGATGTTTTGGCAGCGCGTACACCGCGCGTCGAGAATGTCACCGTGTAGGCAGATGCGCTTTAAAGAGCCTGCTCGTCTATGTAGGCCATCGACATTTTGCGTGGCGAGAAGAAAGCGTTCGCAGCGCTGCTCCAACGTGGCGAGGGCGTGGTGTGCGGGGTTTGGCGTCGCGTTCAGGCACACCTTCCTTCGCATTTGGTACCAGGTCCACACAAGCCCGGGATCCCGTTCGAATGCGGAGGGGGTCGCGAGTTCATCGAATCGGTAATTGCGCCAAAGCCCGCCTTCTCCACGAAAAGTCGGGATGCCCGAGGCGGCGGATATCCCGGCCCCGGTCACGACCAAGAGCTGCTTCGCGTTGCTGATCGCTTCAACCGCGTTTTTAGGCCACATCTCTTGCTCTCCGGTGTGTTCGCAACTTCGATGCTACACTGTGTCGAAGGCGGACAGAGGGCGCGAGGACGACATGAAGCTAAAGTCTGTTTCTACCCTGGTGCTCATGGGGGCGTTTGCGCTCGCATGTGGACGTGATGACTCTGGGTTCAAGGGGGGAGGCTCTTCGCTTGATCCGGACTGGACGGAGCCTCCTGAAGACACAGGCTCTCAGACTGGGAACGACACAGCGGCCAAAGACACCGCCGGTGGTACGGAGACCGGGACCGCTGTGGACACTTCCGTCGAGGATACGGCCGCCCCATATGTCGGGGAGGGGTATGGTTCCGGCGATGTGGCGTACAACCTGATCGCGCCCGATCAGAACGCGCAGACCTGGCGCCTCTATCAACAGACCGATGGCCCGACAGTACTTGTTTTTGGCGACGCTTGGGACGACAACCTGCTCGCGATCTCGGCGTACTTGCAAGCCCTTGCTGATAAGTACTCCGATTATGGCGTGAACGCGGCGGTCTTGCTCTTTGAGGACGCGAATACCAAAAACGCCGATGCTGGTGATGCCTCGGATCTCGCGTCGGCCTACGGTTTGAATGTTGTGCTCTACGATGATGATTCCAGTCGTTCAGCATGGGCGACGTCGCAGCCCACCACCTATGTGATTGATGAAGACATGGTGATTTCGTGGAAGAACACTGGCATTACCGCCGAGAATCAGCTTGAAGATGAGATCAAGGAACTGGTCTTTTAGTCGGACTCGGGGTGGAGTGCGCTCCAGATTTGTTGGGCGGTCGTTGGACCGATTCCGGGCACGGTCGCAATGTCGGCGACGGACGCTTCGGCAACGGAACGAGCAGACCCTAGAGTGCGTAGCAGGGCCCTCCTACGGGTGGGACCAACCCCAGGTATTTCTTCCAGTACGCTTGAGAGTGTCGCCTTTCGTCGCCGCTTGCGGTGGTATTGAATCGCATGATCGTGAGCGTGGTCTCGGATGTTTTGAAGCAGGTGCAAGGAAGGGTGGTTTTTCTTTAGGCGGATCGGATCTTTGGCGAAGGGGAGAACGATCTTGTCTACAGCGTGCCTTTCCCCTCTTGCGCGTTCGGTCCTGGGTTTGGCCAGTCCAATCACCGCCTGGTCATCGAAACCTAAGTCTTCAAGTACCGCTCTCACGACCCCGAGTTGGCCTTTTCCGCCATCGACCACCACCAGGTCCGGAAAGACGCCGTCGGTCGCGGCTCTTCTAAAGCGTCGACCGAGGATCTCACGCATGGACGCGTAGTCATCTGATCCGACGACGGTCTTGATTTTATATCTCCGGAATTCGTTTCGCTGTGGGCGCCCGTCGATAAATACGGCCATGGAGGCCACAGGGTTTCTTCCTCCGATATTGCTGTTGTCGAAGCACTCTATGCGGTGGGGTGGTTCGGGCAGCCGGCACAGCTCCGCGAGGTGGTTGAGTGCGTCTGTGATGCGATCGGATTCATCGGTTTGTCGGTGGAAGCGGTCGCGAGCGTTACGGATCGCGAGGTCGAGCAGCCTACGTTTTTCGCCACGTGATGGAGAGCGTAGGTAGACCCGCCGTCCAGCCCGTTCGCTGAGGACCTCGGCGAGCGCGTCTACGTCGGGCAGGGTCACTGGGAGTAGGACCTCGGTGGGGATTTGATCGGTGCCGTCATACCGCTGGTTCAGCATGGCGGAGAGGAGTTCGGCGTCGTCGATTGGTATGGCGTCGAAGGTCTGGGATTCGGATTCACGCATACGCCCGCCCCTGACGGGCAGTACGATGACTGCGACGTGGTGCCCTTCCCGGTAAAGCCCCCAAACATCACGGTCTCTTGTGACCCCATCGACGACGCGTTGGCGTTCGGTCGTGGACTGGATGTCGCGTATGAGATCTCTGGTTCGCGCCGCAGCTTCGAAGTCTTCGCTCTCAGCTTGCTGAATCATCTTTGTCTGCAGCGTGTCCATCAACTCGGGGTGCCGCCCCTCCAAGAACAACACAGATTCGTGCAGGATGGCTTCGTACTCCTCGGTGCTACACAGGTCTACGCACGGCGCGACACATCGGTGCATCTGATGCAGTAAGCAGGCCCTGGACCGTGTTTTCAGCACCTGGTCTGAGCACGTGCGAAGTGGAAAGGCACGCTGAAGAAACGCCAACGTGGTGCGTGCGCGCGAGGCGGAGTGAAAGGGGCCAAATGTTCTTGAACCGTCTTTCGCGATGTGCCTTACAAGTGTGTAGCGCGGCCAGGGCTGCGAGGTGTCTAGCCGCAAATGCAGGAAGTTCTTGTCGTCCCGCATCATCACGTTGTAGCGGGGGCGGTGTTCTTTGATCAGCGTGTTTTCGAGGAGTAAGGCTTCCTTCTCGGTCGAGACGATTTGAACGTCGATGCTGCAGATTTTTCGTACCAAGAATGGCACCATCAGTCGGTCGTCATGACCGCCGAAGTACTGTTTTACACGCGCTCTCAGGTTGTTGGCCTTGCCGACGTACAGGACCTGACCAGCGGCGTCACGAAAGAGATAGACGCCCGGGTCGGTCGGAAGGTCTGCTGCTTGCTCGCGCAGGGGCTTGGACACCGTCAGTCAACGATTGGGAAGTCAAACACCGGGTTCATCGCGAGTTGTTCGCTTGTGAGCTTATCGCAGTGCTCGAAGTCGCCTGTTCGAATGCAGAGTTGATGCAGGGACTGATCGACAGGGATGACGACCGTTGCAGGCGCTGGGCCTCTGTATTCGTTGTCTAGGTAAACACGGGCTGCGGTAACGTTGGTCGTGATCGTTACCGAAGGGAGATCGGCTCCTGCGGCTCGGGATGACTCTACCGCGACATGAGGCTGGGCTTTGGTCGGGGGCACTGCTGCGGGGCTCGGAGAGGCATTAGCGGGCGTCGAGTCTTGCATGCTGAACCATGCCCCACCGACCACCAGCAAGACGGCAGCGGCAAGCAGAATCCGATCCCAAGGAAGCCCTGCGTCGCCCAGATCGAGTTCTCTCGGCCCACCGAGTCCCCCCATGGCGGCTGCGAGTTCTTCGCGACTACGTGCAGGCTCCGTCCATTTGCCTGATCCGAGCTCTGAGTCTCTGGTGGTGTCTCCGGTAATGCCGACATCAGACAGCCACTGCTCGTCTTGCTTTCGTGATCGGCTGCCGTGCGCGCCGAGGTGGACATCGCGTGCCTCTATGTCCGAGGGCTTGCGAGTGCCTACATTGGGCTGGATTGAAACCTCAATCTCGTGCCCGTGTTCGGCATCTGGCCGTTCCGGTTGGGTGGGTGGGGTCTCCAAAGGTGAAGCGCTGGACTGCTTGGCTGCTCGGGCTGCTTTTTCTGCGCGGTCGATAGCTTGTATACAAGCGTCTGACTCGAGCTCAAATGCCGCGATATCGCTTTCCAGCGCGGTCACCAAGGCTTGCGCTTCGCTGAGTCGATCGCGTACTTCGTCTCGGGTTGTGGTCCGTTGTTCGCTCTGTGTCGTCAGTTCACGCGTAGTCGCTTCACAGTGTTCAAGACGTGCGCGAATTGCGCCTTGTGCAACACGTTCGTCTGCGAGGACTTTGTCGGCCGCCGCGAGTGCCGTGACTTTTTTCGAGTGTTCGGCTTCGAGAGAGGCGTTTTCATCTGATGCGTGGTGGGCCGCTGACTCCATCTGCTGCAAAACGGTCTGAGCATGTGTTTTGCTTCGCGTTGTTGCTTGGCTCGCATTCTGGTTGGCGAGACGTTTCGCGAGCAGGTCATTCAGCCTGGCTTTAGCTTCACGCGTTGCCGCTTGCGTGTCGGCAAGATCGGCTTGGTGTGCCACGATTTTTCGGGTCAACCGCTGTTCCGCGGCTTGTTCTGTAGAGGCTTGTTCCGCCGCGGCCGCCTGCTCGGCCTGCCGTAGCGCTTGACGCTCTTCTTCGGCACGTACGCGCTGGCGCTGTTGCGTGTCTGCGGTTGCCTGGTTCTTTGTGCCGAACAGTGACGCAAAGAAGCCTCTTTTTGCTTGCTTGGCAGTGGGTTCGGCATGCGTAGGCTCGGGTTCGGCCTGCGCAGCTTCTGGCTCGGCTTTATCAGGCCCCCGCGCTTGGGCGGTGTCGGTCTGTGAAGACTGGGGCGGTTGCGAGTCCAACGTGCTGCTTAGCAGGGGTTCGAGCGGCGACTCTTCTGTGGGCTCTGGCTCTAAATCGGGATCGCTTCGCAACTCCCTCGCGGCGGCAGCGGCTTGCTCTTGCTCGACAAGTCTCGCGGCTTCTTCGGCGATCTCTCGGTTGCGTTGGGCAGCACTTCTTGAACTGGCGCCAAGTCGGCCCAGTGCCCAATTGGCTTCTTGTCGGACGATCTCTTCGGGGTCGTCTAAAAGGGTACGAAGATGCGCCAGCGTCGCGTCTGTTACCCGCCGTGGCGTGGTGCTGTCTACCAGGGCTCTACACGCTTCCTGTCGGACGAAGGCCGTAGGATCGCTCATGGCCTTTTCGATGGTCGGAACAGCTTGTTCGCTGCGGATGAATCCGAGCAACTGAATCAACTCGTATCGTAAGCGGTCGGCATCGGGGCGTTGGGACTCTTCAAAGTCTCTTCTGACGCGAAGGTAAGCGGCCACTATGACGGGTAATACCTGACTCCCTTTGGAGATCACGCCATCGAATGTCGCATCACTCTGCGCCGGGTCCAGGAGCTGGGCCAGTAGAACGTCAACGGGATCGTCTGATGCGGGGAGCGCGTAGGGCAGCGGGGTATCTTGACTCGCAATGGCCGGCACGCCCGCATCACGAAGTTTAGGAGCGGGATTGTTCGAAGCGCGGGCTTCCAATTCTGCATCGATATCTGCGAACGGGCTCTTTGGAATCACGACGCGACTGGAACTGACCAGTCCTGGGATACCAAAGTCGTCCGTGTCGATATCGGACGCTTCTTCGGGCGTCGCCTCTTCAGCGGGTACGC
>Ga0163179_10000537_pt1 | contig 27211 bp, 38 predicted proteins | sample AtlANTMetagenome_FD_109643 | JGI IMG/M metagenome (GOLD analysis project Ga0163179, IMG submission 109643) | Marine eukaryotic phytoplankton communities from the Atlantic Ocean - Atlantic ANT 2 Metagenome | ecosystem: Environmental > Aquatic > Marine > Oceanic | place: North Atlantic Ocean...
GACTATGACGATGATGGTATCGAGGACTCATATGATAATTGTCCTCGTGTTCCTAATCGGGAACAATTCGATCAAGACGGAGATAAGCGAGGCGACCTATGTGACAATTGCCGAGTCATTGACAATGTTGAGCAGTTCGACCTTGATGGTGATGGACTAGGTGACTTGTGTGATACAGATATCGACGGCGACGGCATCAAGAATGAGTTAGACAACTGCGAAACAGTCTTCAACAAAGACCAGACCGACACCGATGGTGATAGATTAGGTGATTCATGCGACGATGATATCGATAACGACGGCGAACCAAACATCAAGGACGCTTGCCCTATGATGCCCGGCATTCCTGAAAAAGCAGAGCAATGCTTTGTCGATACAGACAAGGACAACGTGTCAGATTTTGGTGACAATCCAGATAATTGTCCAGGCGTGTTCAATCCAAAGCAATATGATGCTGACCTTGATGGTCTCGGTGATGTGTGCGACCCTGACGTCGATAATGATGGGGTGCCAAACCAATCTGATAATTGCAACGGCGTATTCAACCCAGGCCAGACAGACCTCGACAGGGATGGTAAGGGTGATGATGCATGCGATGATAGGTTCTGTTATGTAGTCTTCGGAGATGAAGAGAATTGTTTAGATCCTAACGCTGCATTCAAGGCTTATTCACCTAGTATATCAGCATTTGTCGGAGACAAGATACCACTTCGAGTATTTACTAATCGACCAGCAGAAGCCAACGACTATAAGATCACCATCCGAAAGAGACCATCGGGATCGAGTGCAACAGTGCAACATCCGATTGATGATATCTATGAGTTTAGAGAGTTTGAGGCAGTAGGAACCAGAAGAGCATACCTCACGCCGGATGCACCTGGGACTTACGAACTTGTAGTCGAAGTCGATTCACAAGCACAACACACCTTTAAGATTGTCGTTGATGGTCAAATGGCACAAGAAGGATGCGACATAAGTTCGTCGAAGCCAAGCCAAACTTTGTTCTTGACTTTGGCAGCCTTTGGTGCTATAATAATTATACGAAGAAAGGAAAAAAACTAATGGAAACAATTTTCTACACTCTAGGAACTATCGCACTTGTTATTTATATTCTTGACTCGATGAAGAAGGTTTGACATGCTTGTTGAAATAGTAGTTAATATCATGGCTTTATCAGCAGCCATATTCATCGGCTCGGTTGCATTCGATTGGTACAGAAAGAGAAATCGTTGATTGTTAAATACAAACGCTTGATAATGGAGTCAGTACCCAATGTCCCGGCAGGACAGACAACTTATGAAGCTCTGCATCGTAACGTTCGCCTTTATTGTGATGATTTGGGTATCTCGTTTGATGGAATAACCTTGGATGATGCTCTTGCTGAACTCGAACAAGAACAATGCATAGTCTATTTCGACGAGAACGACGTCCGCCCAACTAACCACGGATTAGTAAGATTCAGCTAAATAAGTGCTTGACTTTATTAAGAAAACTTGTTATTATTATAATATAAACAATTAGGAAAAAAACAATGTTCGATTTCGTAGACCCCATTCAAGCCAGAAAAAACCTCATGAAGCAGGGAACAAAGGTGTTGCACAGTATTGTCGAAGCGTACAATCAAGGTGCATTCGACGAACCCGGCTTGGCGGCTAGCTTCGGTGGACTCTTAGCATCAATTTGTGAGGGAAAGGTCCAAGGCCGACTCGACGACGAGACCATGAAAGTTATGTGGTCTTTGACACCAGCATATCAGGAAAAGTTAGATGAGATAGCAACGGCAGTTGCAGATGAAAATATCATCATCGGCCCTTGGAAGTGAAGCCAGGAGATCTCATTACATGGGTGCCGAATACGTGGCGACCCCACGGCATAGCCGACACGAGTGATATAGTTGGAACCATACTCGAAGGACCAGAAATGTTTGGTTTCATCGAGCGGGTCTATGTGTTATGGAACAAGTACCCAGAGTCGGACTGGTCACACTCCGGTGAAGGCTTGATGCGATGGGTCGATGTTATGGACGTGGAGATGGTCAGTGAAAGTCGGTGATTTAGTGCAGCTTTCTGGTTATGGTGCTACTCGTGGATTCAATAGCCAATTGACGATGGTAGACACACGGCAAACTGGACTGGTCATAAAGATTGAAAAGGGTAGTTACCCTTTTGTTGTCCAATGGTCTAAAGTGCATCGAACCGGCGGACTTTATTGGTGTCATCACAGAAGAGAGTTGAAGTATGCAAGTCGGTGATTTAGTAATGAAGACAGATGGACTCATCAAGATCAGCCCTCACTATCTCCGGTTGGGCATCATTCTTGAAAAACAAGTAAGGACTCATCCCGATGGTTCAGAGGATAGTCCAGTTTATCGAGTCCGTTGGGCAGGCGACTATGGTATATTCTGGACTGGTGAACACTCGTTAAGGAAAGTAGAAAAACCACTATGAGCAGCACATTGATTTATCACTTAGAATATCGAGTTGGTAAAGAACCAAAGGAACATATTTATGCGATTAAAAAGATTTGCGAGAAAAAAAAGAAGGCACTCTTGGAGTTGCACGGCACGCAGATTAAATTTGGAAAGATACACGTAGCATGATAAGGTTGATTTTCTTCTTGACAATTGTCTACATCTCTGCTAAAATATATAGTATAGTTAGAAAGGTTAAAAAATGATTTCAAATCGAGAAATTGAAAAACTCTATGACCGCTGGAACCCCAATAGCGTGATGGTTGGCGACAGGGTGCTTGTGAGCTTATCAGCCCACAAATACCAGGCGCGCATTGTGGGAATGGAGCTTGACATTAAAAATAAAAAAGTTTATGCTAACTTGAGGTTGGCAGACACGGCCAAGAGGGTACCAATTCGGGTCGATGTCGCCGATTGTCACAAGGTCGAGCCAGTGTACCCAGCACACCACAGAAACGGATAAGATATGTTTGATGTTATCGGTAAACTTTTCTTTTTATCAGTTGTTTTTCTCGCGGGTGATGTTGTCGGTGTAGCGGGAGTACAGCAACTCTTTGTTTCAATGTTCGGAGCTGGATGATGGATATCAGAACAAACGCAGCTATTCGACGCCTTGCTCGACACCTTATAAATTTTCCTGATGCAAGGACAACAAAAATCTTGACTTCTATTCCAAAAGATGATAGAATTAAGATCATAGAAGAGATTGAGAGAATCAAGAGTGATAAGAAAAAAACTTCTTGATGTAGTTTGTATCGCGGCAGGTGTCGCATTAATCGCGGCTGTCTATGCCGCACCATTGTTCTTGAAAGGACAAAAAAATGAGTAGAGTTAGAAATCATCTTGTACCACAATATTGGGCAAAAGGTAAAGAAGCAAGCAATCACACTGGTTGTTTCCATACCGATGGAAAGCAATTATTCTCCTACAATCTGTTGATTGGTGATACCTGCGAGAAGACAGGTTCAAAGGTTCTTCGTGACTACACCGCAGGTGGCAAGTGGGGCTATCAATCACAGACGACCTCGTGTCACGTCGGACGTGCTCGATGTTCGGCGGATATCATCGATGGGTAAAGTTATGTATATGGAAACCTGTCGCAACGGCTTCGTCGAGTGCTCACGTGAGTATTTAGAGACAGCACGACGACACCAGCTCGTCGAGTGGCTAGAACTTCGTGGTGTAGCTTGTTATGATGATGAGTCAACCGAGTTGCTACGCGAGGCGGCCATCCAGGATTTCGATGATGAATGTGAGAGTTGATAGATAGTCGAGACGTTTCGTCAATGTAGGTGTGTGTGGGTGTATCGCCGATGCCCATACGCGCCGATTTTTTTTCTTTCGCGGTATTTTTTCTCTTGACCTAGCGGTCAAGATCTGCTATAATATATATATAAACAATCGAGGAAGATAAAAAATGCTTGTGACCATCGATGGCATAACTTATTTAGTCAATAGAGGAACCAAAGAATACAAGGAACTCGAAGATGTAATCATATCTCGACGACTCGGCTTCCATTGGGTTCACCCTAGTTTCAAACCAGACAATCGAAAGGTCAAAAATGCGTAAAGGCGACTTGGTGAGAGTTCATGGTGGGTTGCTTTCAACGGCACCAATAGCTTTGGTGCTCGATTCGCGTGGTACAAGTCGAGTCGAAAACTATGAAAAATTGCGGGTTCTATGGGTTAATGGCCCAAGAGTCGGAAAACAAAATTGGGAACCAGCCTACAACTTGGAAAGAGTGTTAGCAAAATGAAACCACTTTGTATCGATTGCGGTGAAGAGTATAACCCTAAACGAAAGAAATACGGCTATTACACTTGTTTACCTTGCGGTAGTGTAAGAGCTAATCGAGAGATAAAACGCAAGGCGAGATGCACAGCACCAGCGTATAATAAAGGTGCGTATCAATATGTCGGCACGAAACAAGCCGCGTTGGGAGTAGGTAAATAATGGGAATGCGTTCAAGAATCAGGTTCCAACAGAGAACAAATCGACTTAATCTTAATCGAGCAGAAAGCTATCATCGAGGAACTTATCAATATGGGGTCGAGTGTATGTATTGTGAAGAGTATTTCCCTAATGCACGCAAACCCGAATGGGGCGGACATATTTGTAGGAGTTGCAAGTAATGAACAACAACCAAGCCACAAGCCAAATCGAGCTAATCGATGCAATCAACACAGCCGGTGTTATTGCATTAATCAACCAGAAGTTCATCGAGCATGCTAACGATGAAACCAAGGCCGAGGTGATCACCGAGATCTTGAACGATATCAAGCTTTACTTGATGCCAGTAAACAACGAAACGCACTAAAATAAATCGACGACGAGTGGTAAAATAGTTCTTGACTTATGCTCGATTATTTGATAGTATATATATACAAACAATGAAGAAAGGCCAAAACATGGCGACCCAATTCTACTATCGTTTACCTAGTGACCTTAACAATGACTTGGCCCTTTGGTCGGGCTCGTTTAGTTCGCACCATTCAATCAACAAGACACAAGCACGAGTGCTATTAGCAAAGAAGCTAAACAAGAAACGTCTTGAGGCACAGACCTTGATTGTATCACGTCAAGAGTTAGAGCGTGGTTCATGGACAGCCGATGAAATCAGAGCGGAAACGTGCGAGCGTTCAAAGCCTAAACGAGTTAAACGAGTAGCCAAGACCATAGCCGACGTTCCTTTGAACATGGATGATGTTCAGGCAATGCTTAAGCGCTTTGGTTTGGTGTAAGGAGATAACTATGTCACTTTGGAAGTCATTATCAAACCGTTGGTATCTTACGTTCAACGAACCTTCGTTCGTCGGGTTCACTAAATGGGGTTTCAAGTATTCCAGGCATGAACTAGTATTGAGCGAGGACACATACATGGAATACAGTATCCTACACCTAGGTCCATTCGAGTTCTTCATTCGTGAACGCTCGATTGCGTTGAATTTCTATTAAAATAAATCGACATAGGCATGTCGTTTTTCTCTTGACTTTTGCTTAAATATTTGCGATAATATATATATTGAGAATCGGGAAAGGTTCCCGGCCCTCAAAACCAAAACGGCCCAAAACGGGCCACCATTACCTTGAAAGGGTAAACATTATGAAGCGCGTACAATCCAACATCATCAACGTCGGTTTCACCATCCTAAACGCAGCCAAGGAAGACACCAAAGGCCGCCCAATGAAACAATCCGGGGTTGAAATCAACCAGGCTGTTGTCAATGGAGTATCTGCCGGTGTAACACTTCGCACCCTAAACGGCAAGACAAAGTCGAGCCCAATTAACCTAGACAATGATTGCTTGCGCGATCTATTGACGGCGGTAACCGAGGTTCTAGCAACGGAAGGTCGATAGTATAATGATGTTCAAGACACCAACAAATCGACGCATGAGAGACTATAGCACAATCGCAGAGAGAAGCCATACAAAGCGCGGAACTATAAACCGACCGATAAGATTAACCGAGAGAGGATAAAATATAATGTTTGTAGAAAGTAAAGAAAGCACGAGCCAAGATATCAAGAATGGTGTAGCGCTAGAGCAAAGACGAGGAAACAACGAAACACTCGTAGCATGGGCCTCAGGTATCCAGCAATGGGTAAAAACTGATAGCCTAAAGGGCAAAATCCGACTAGGAGCATATAACAATGGCTAGACGTAGCACAAAGGTTTCCAGAAGTTGGACAAAAACAAAGAGAAGAGGATAAAACCTTAAAGGGTGTTAGATCGTCTCTATTATATAATAACTGGGTTTAAGTGTATACAAGTGTTATGCAGGGGCTCAAAGTGTTATATAATGGGGGGCGATTTAATACACTATAACTAGATCGTTAATAAACTTACGGAGCGTTAATATAATGACATGCGGCTATCTACTTGATATCATTCCACTTTTGGACGCGGGAATCATCATCGAAACAACCGATATGATCATGCTATACTACAAGTGTGTGATGCCTGCCTAGGTGAATAGGTGTTAATATATTAACGGGAAAGCAAGCCGGTGTAGGTGGGTGTAGTCGAGTTACCCACATGTGCGGCGATGTACTATGGGGTACGTCGAGGTCGCCTACCCTAGGATAAGGTAGGAAAACGTGGTCGAGTGTCCTACACTCGCCTACACCGGTTCGAGTGGTTGTCTCGCCTAGGAGCGAGTTAAACTAAATAGTTGAAATCATTAGGGATTTCAAAACCGGGTTTTTCGAGTTTCACGGTCAAGGTCGAGTTATCACCGGTTGGAAAGTCGAGTTACTAAGTAACCGGAATCATTGAGGAATTAAAATAGACTTGTTTTTTTGATAAAAATATGAGATAATATATAAAGAAAGTGAGGGAAGCAATGACGCAGCCCGCACCACATAACCCGCGCCCATGGCGCACAAAATGAAAGGCCATCATCATGGCAATGCGAAAAGTACAATCCAACATCATCAACCTAGCTTTCACCGTCACCAACGAGGACGGCAAACAGGGCGTAGCCCTAACGCATACAATCGTCAACGGAAAATCCGAGGGTGTCGGCCTCAGAACAATCAACGGAGCAAAAAAGAGCGCTCTGATCGGCCTAGACCGTGACGCGCTACTCGACCTTCAGACGGCGCTCGGTGAAATCCTCGCCGGCTGCGACAGCTAATATCCTACCTTTCCCTACCTTGTAGGTTCCCCGCCTACATCGTAGCAAGCGCCCTTCGGGGCGCTTTTTTTATACCACACGTACCTACATCACACTACATGTCGCGAAGAGTAAAGAAAAGTAATTAAAACTAATCAAATGTAAACAAAAAACATACATGTAAGTTAATGTAGGTAAGGGTGCTACCCCCCCTCCCCCTGTACTACATGTAGCCGAATGTAAGTCTCTTGCCTACATGCACCTACATGGGCTTAATACACCCGCACTCTCCACCCACAGCCAAAATTCTGGACTTTTCGAAAATTCACCAAAGCGTAACATAGAATTGTTGAGGATAGAGTATAGTTAGTGCATGTTAAGAAGAACCAAGAGACTAGTCGGACTGCTGTGGGCCTTGCGCCCGGGTGGGAATATCAAATCAAGAACAGGGGAAATTGTGAAGAGCCATGGACTAAGGGTAAGAGTCGAGGGCAATATTCCAGAAGAGCAATGCATAATGGTGGCAAACCACTTAGGGTACCTAGATCCAATAGTGATAGCTAGCTTGGTAAAGTGCAGACCAGTGGCAAAGAGTGAATTAAGCAAATGGCCAGGGTTGGGAAGGGCTTTAAAAAGGCTAGGATTAATCTTTTATAAGAGAGGGGATGTTTGCAGTGGGTATAAAACCCTAAGAAAAGCAATCGAGGCGCTAGGGGACGGAGACCGGATATTGGTGTTTCCAGAAGGTACAACAACGGATGGAAGCCAAGTGCTCCCCTTCAGGCGTGGGATATTTGGGATTGCAAAACGGCTAAACATACCAGTTGTACCAATTAGGGTCGATTTTCATGATAAGTCATGTGCTTGGTGGGGCGAGGGCAGCCTCGTTGCTCACTATTGGAAACAAGCGAACCGCAAGCACACCGGTATATCGATCAAGTTTCTTGAACCAATCAATCCAGAAAGTTATAGCGTTAGTTTATTAACGCAACATGCACACAAACAAATCAGCATGGGAGGAACGCGTCGTGAAGATCAAGTATTATCAGAATCTAGGAAAGAACCTCGATGAAAAAACCCGCAAAAAATTTATTCGAGGCTTAAGAAGGGTTGGAGAAAGGTGTTTTAGTGAGTTACCTGAGTATCAATGCCTTAGTTTGGATTGTGACTTTAAGCGTCACGTAATCACTGTTGCTTATGATGGGCGTAGAATTGTCGGGTTTTCTTCTGCACTTCGACTTATCGACGAATGGGGTGAGCCATTCTTGCACTTGGGATTGACTTGTGTTCATCCTGATTATCGTGGTAAAGGATTGACCCATAAAATGGCTGGTCGACTTATGCTGGAATATGTTATCCGAAATCGATTGTTTGGCCGGGTATGGTTCTCCAATATCGCTGGTGTTGTATCTTCCCTTGCAAACGTCGGAAAGAATTTAGATGAAGTATACCCCTCACCTGGGTACCTTTGGCCATCAAAACGCCATGATGCCATTGCTAACACTATTTCCAAGAGGTATCGTGACCTGGTTCATATTGGCGATGAATGCGAATTTGATCAAAACAACTATGTTTTTCGACAAAGCGCTAAAGGCAATATGTGGGAAAAAGCTTCTAATGATGCTCGCTACCTCCACCGCGATGAAGGATTGAATACGTTTTACTTGGACTGGATGGATCTGGATGATGGTGATGAGATGATTCAAGTGGGTAGTTATAGCATTTTTACGTTCCTGCGTTACCTGTTCGGGTAAAAAATACCGGCAAAAAAAATTTGCTCGCGAAGAACGCGGTTATCTTAACTATTTATGTTATACTGGCTGAGGAGGCCCACATGAAAATTACAAAGAAAAAATTGCAAGAAATTATAAACGAAGAATTAAAAAATGCATTATCCGAGGCGGACCTTCGAGACCCTATGTCTCCAACCGGGGAGGCTCCTTCTGAACAAGTTGAGATGCTTGATAAGGTCAAAGACAACTTAACTCATGCAATCTGGCTCCTTGAGCACGAAGAAGAGATGTCCCGAGATGTTCTTATTTTGATTGATGGCGCACATCGGCGAGCATTGGAACTAATGGGAATGGATAGTAACCAGCTACCTTATAATATGTAATGAAAAAAATAGCAATCTATATTGTGGCCTTTATTTTTTTTATGGCTATAATGTTAGGTTGCACACCAACACCCCCTCCCTCAACTGCCAAAAGCTCTCTCACCGTTACATATAACAATAAAATTGTCCACAAAAGAAACCAAGGATGGATTACGTTTCACGATCTGAAAGCTTACATGCTTAAGCCTCAGAAGAAATTTATCATCTTTGGCGCCAGATGGTGCGGACCATGTAAGTTTGTTCGAAGGCTTGCCAATCAAATGAATTTTAAGTACGATATCGCATGGGTTGATATCGACACACCATGGGGACAGCTTCTTTATCAGCGCCTGGGACACAAAACAGTTCCCATTATGATCGAGGCCGATGAACAGGATAGGCAAATAGGTGTATATGACGATGCCCAGAAAATTGTGATGCGCCTGATACTGATTAAGTAAAAAAGTTATAGTTTGTCGAATTTTCTTAACTATTTATGTTATACTAGTATTTTAAGGGAGCCTTTTTATAATGTCTAACACCAAACTTTCTCTTCAAGAGTATATTCAAAACGAATTAAAACTTGTCTATATGGGAGCTTGCAAATCATGAAACCAGAAGTAGAAAGAGCAGGTCGAATTACACAAAGATTGATTTCCGCGAGAAAAATACCTAATCTCGCAACCATACAAAAGGGGTTGCAAAACTACTTTCGTAACAACAATAGAACGTTTAAGGATGGTACTCCCGATGGAAAATGGGGAGAAGAAACGTATAAGGCTGTCAAAGCTTGGCAAGCAGACGCGATAAGGAACAATTATCTTGCGGCGAAAAATAAACGTGGGCAAAGTAGCATTGATGGAGTATATGGACCTGCAACTCATGCTGCTACTCTGAAATTTAGAAAAGAGGCGCCGGCTGAATTAAGGGCTATGAATAAGCCTGCTGCTGCAAAACCTGCTGCTGCAAAACCTGCTGCTGCAAAGGCAACGGCGCCTAGGCGTGCAGCTGCAAAGCCGGCAGCTGCAAAACCGAACGTTGACATAAACCAAGTAGGCGCTGCACTTGCTCAAGCCATTAATAAAAATCTGGAATGGAGATATGCGATGCAACAAGGTAAATATCCACCCGCAACACCAGCACAAGCTTTAGCATACTGGAGAAAGGCATTTAATGGTAATGACAAAAAGATCATTAGTTTGTTTCAAGACCCATCTTTCAGGGGTCAGCTTGTAATAGGCCCAGCGCAAGATCCTGTGGAATTTGCTAAACTTGCGAATGTTCAAAATGAATCTTTACAAATTTCAAAGAAAAAACTATTGAACATGATCCAAGAAGAGCTCAAAAGTATTTTTTCTGAAGAGCTTAGCGATGGAATGGTTAGGGATCCTATTAGTCCTTCTGGGCAGATGGTCTCCCCTGAAGAATTAATCAACGATATCAAAGCCGGGATGGACCTTTGCTACTCTAAACTAGAATCACCAGAAGAAATAGACTATGAACTTGTAATACTTCTTGGCAATGCCCTCAAACGCGTTCAAGCTCTTACTGGTGAAGAATACCCTTAAAAACATAACTTGTTAGATATTTGATACTATTTATGATATAATATCTTTTTAAGGAAACCTTTTATAATGTCATCATATTTGTCTCAATATATAAATGAAAACACAAAACCGGCCCGTACTACGATTACCCATGTGCAAGGAATCAAAGGGAGAGAACTGGCCCAATCATTAGCCGGCATGAGGGATATCGATGATGACGACTTAGAAGAGTTGCTCAACCCGTCAGGTCTTAGTCAGGATGAGGTTGACGACTATGGCGAGAGCTATCTTTATGACGACGAAAATACGAAATATTATGTTGACATTTATAATATATATCGAGACAATTTGTTTTCTGGTCCGGGTCGGACAGAACCGGAAAATCTTATAGGAGTCACTATTAGTGCCTTGGATGGGACTTTTAGTTCAGAGCGGTTATATTTTGGCCTTAAAAGACTTGTTTATCATTTAGCAAGATCCGGCCAAATCCGAATCAGCCGGCGCCGCACAGATATGCAGCTGGACCCTGAGAAAGCGCGCTACAACTATTATATTGACGATAAAAGCTACAAAAAGAACAACATTGCCAAAAAATCGACACTAGTTCCGAATAGTTGGGGAAAGAGGATTGTTTCTATCACTCGGTCGGCGAATAAACAATGGCATCAGGATGAGGAAGAACGCCTCCGAAAAACGGCTAGTGATGCTGCCAAAGACAAAACCAAAGACAAAACACAAGTAGAAAAACCAAAAGATGATAGTGCCAAAGCCAAAGACAAAACACAAGTAGAAAAACCAAAAGATGATAGTTTCGTAGGTCCAACGAATGATAGGACTGAATTAACGCCTGCAAACAAAGAAGATGTTAAAAGAGCTGGTGCTACAATGAAAAGAGTTGGTGCTATGGATATTGCTACAATTCAAAACACACTTAAAGCTTATTTTCCTGAAAATAGCAGAACATGGGGGACGCTCCTAGAACAAATACAACCAGACGGTAAGTGGGGAGAGGAGACTTATAATGCAATTAGAGGTTTCCAAAAAGATATCAAAACGCTAATTCAAAAAGGTAAGCTTAATTCTAATAATCTTGTGTTACCTTCTGGTAAAGAACTTGAGGAATTTAAAACTGATGGTATTTTTGGAAAAGATACTATGCAGGCAATGATTTCCGCAGAAAAAGCCGACCTGTTCAAGACTCAAGGCAAAATAAAAGTAAATGCCAAAGCAAAACCAGCGGCTGCAGCAACAAAAACTGGTGCTGTGAAAACTAAAAAAGACCCTATGAAAATGGGTGTTTTAGAGTATGCCAAGTCCCAAGGGGAAGAAAATTGGTATCGTGGTAAGATTTTAAAAATAATAGACACCGCATTTGAAAACATGGTGAAAGACGAAATCGCGATAGAAGACCGATATGCCTCAAAGAACCCGACCGACATTCCCGCCGAATATCTGAGAGACCCAATTGGTGATTTTGATCATACAAAATTAAACCTTAAACAAAAGCAGAAATATGATCAAGGATATAATCTCCATATAAAGACATTCAATACGCTTCCACTCGAAAAATGGTCCGAGCGATTAAAGAGTCATGGGCCCCCGAATCAACCACCGGTGCCTAATTTTAAGCGAGAGATGGAAATAAGTATAAAAAACTGGAAGATGGCCATAGAGGACAGCGCAGTCGATATGATGACGGCCATTCGGCGTCGAGGCGCAGGCAGCGGCGTCAGGCGTGCTGTGGATGGTATCTATAAGTTTAAAGACAGAAAAAATAAACAAAAAGAAACCCCAGTAAATCCTACTGCTGACGCTTCACAGAAGCATGTGGAAGATGCGATTACCAAGGATGTGGCGGGCCAACAAGCTAGAGTTGATGCCACAATACAACAAACCACAATGCAACAAACTGATGAATCAAAAGCTTATGCCTACCTTGAAAAACTAATAAACGAAGAGTTAGACAAACTTTTAGGATAATATTATGACAAATTATCACAATTCTTGGAGAAACTTTATAAACGAGGCGACTTACGTTGCTCAGCCAGGTGACAATCTTACAAAAATAGCCAAAGCAAACAATCTAACACTCCAACAGTTATTAGATGCAAACCCTAAATACAAAGAAAATCCAGATTTGGTAATAGTCAATCAAAACATAAACATTCCTGATGGTGGTGGTGACGAAGACCCCCTAGATGAAGAGACTGTGATTCAAGAACTAGAAGTAGAAATCCAAGAACTTTTCACTTCTTACTATAAAAATATGAATAATTTCAAAAATAATCTTCGTGATTGTGTTAGTTTTCTAACGCTGCTAGAGGAAGATAACTTTGATAGCGACGAAAGAAAGAAAACCAGAGAAGACCAACTTGTGGAAACCTGGTATCATTTTTGTCTAGTTCCTTTTTTCCGTGATCAAATTTATACAGAACTAGGCAAAGGCGGATTCCAAGCAGCTATTGACGCATTAGGATACGAAGAATCGAAATTCAAGCAAACACTAAAAGATATTAGTGCTGCGACCTTAAAATACGTTACAAATTTTACTATTCCACAACAAAGAGTATTTAACTCAAGAAGAAATTTAAATGAAATTGTCAACGAACTGCAAGAAATCAAAACTAGTGTTGCAAAACAAGCCAGTGACTACTTACAACAACAAGTATCAAGCGAAAAATTCAAACCCAATACTACTATGGCTGATGTTTTGGCAAGATTTAATCAAGTTTCTACAAGGAGTAGATGAAAAATATGTGTATTATATGCCTTGAATTACAAAAAGGGCTCTTAACACCCTTTGAAGCAACAAGAAACCTCACTGAAATGGTCGACCAGATTGATGAAGACCACCTTATGGAGGTTTTTGACTTAATAACATTCCATGAACAGCAAGATTTTTGCGATTGGTGCGAATGCGACCCATGTGATTGTAGTTATGACACCGATTAAGGAGACAAAAGGATGCCTTATATACGAGTTGGCAAATGCGTCCATAAGAAAACAAAGTCTGGCAAGCGTGGTAAGAGGAAAGGTTGCTCAAAATCCGTTGCAAAAGCCAAAAAATACGTAAAAAAACTTTACTCAATTGACGAGTCGAACGAAAAGCATGCTTTTATCCTAGATGCAGTTAATGAAATTGTCTCATCCCTCCCAGTTGGCCACAAAAATCGAAATTCTCAATTTGCAAAACAGATTCTGCAGAAGGTTTTTGAAGAATTTATCAACCATGAGCAAGTTTCTTACGAAGAAGCGCTTGAAATTACCAAGAAATTGTCGGGAGGCATTGAATTATTATGAAATTTAACAAAATTTTAGTATTTTTGGCAACAATTTTCCTTTTGGGCTGTCCAGTTGCCACACCAAATGAAAAAAGTGAAGAATTTTACGACCTAGATCCAGTATACATCAAAGTTCAGAACAAAGTCAAGCAAAAAAAGGCGGGAAAAACAAAATTTTATAATTTTGATGACCTTCTTATCAATGGCGAGTACAAAAAGCCAAAATCATTGTGGATTGACGCTCGACAAAAGGCAAAATTCGAAAGATTGTTGAAATTAAAGAAAGATTTTCTTCCAAACCTCAAAAATACAGCTAAAGACCCTTCCTTAAGGTGATATAATGGGTAGAAAACTATTTATTTTGTAAATTTATAACAAAAGGTGCCCTCTTTATGTCTGATCGCGACTTTATTATCCAAGAAATAAGAAAATTGTTCCAGGAGCAAGAACAAAATCAATATCAGCGCGCCGCTTATGATATAGAGTTCAAAAAAACAACAAAAAACTCAATAGAATATCACTATGGAGTGTGGACAGACAAGAAAACCGGGAAAAAATACAAGACCATTGCTTTGCCTGGGGAGCTTGAAGATGTTCGGCAGAATATTATTACTCTTGTAAGCGAAAAATGGAATGCTTTACAAGATGCTGCACTTCAAGCACAACAAGGGACACAACAGAAGGCTGTGGGCAACCCTAAAGTAGCCCCAGCGACACATTCTGCAGCATCTACGGGTCCAATGCCTCAAGATGGCAACGCAAAGGACGCAAAGCCAACCGAAGGATACACCTTTCAGCAAATAGAAGTGCCGGGTGACCGAAAAGAAGCCTATGGTGTAGCTTTAACTGCTGGTATGGACCGCGGCGAAAACGGGACATGCAAGTCCATAAACAACGCTGCGTTGAGAATCCTAGGTAGAGACCCTAAAACTATATATACTGCACTTCTTAATGCAGGGGTCATAGATAATAACTACAATATACCAGAAGAACCTTGTGATGGATTGGGAGAGCTGATAGTCAAGTTCCAAGAAAGAGCAATCAATGGCTTGCTAAGATATCAAAAAAATATGAAACTGACAAGGAAGTCTGCAAAAGATCAACTCACTTACCAGCCAACAGTTAAGACACAAGACAGAGAGACTAAAATATCTCCGGAATTAGCACAAAAAATGCTAAGAGAGCAACAGAAATTTGCTAACGTTGCTGTTGACGGCAAAATTGGCTCCAGAACAGCTTCCTTATTAAAAATATATGCAAACGAGGATGCTTTTGCTAAAATTGCTCCAAAAACAGCGCCGGCTCTGGCCAGAACTAGTACTTCAACACCTCCACCATCAGTTGCAAAGTCTACTTCGACTGGTACTGGTAAAACAACGACTAAAAAAGAAAAAAATTGCAAATTAAGGCCGTTTACCAGCGTTGATGACTTAAAAGCAAACACTATTTTAACCCTTATGGGTTATGGAGCATGTGATCTCTATGAGGATACGATTAAAAGAAAAGGCAAAATGAGCATAGAGCATTTTGAAAGTCTCGGCAGTACCCTTCTCGGAGCCGGTGGCTCCGAGGGTCTGGATGTCTTTCTTCCGAAGGCTAAAGATAGAAAAGAAATGATACAGAAACTGATATCTTCATCTCAAGGCCAGATAGATATATTTAAGAAAATTACAATGAAGCAAAGTTCTGAAGAAGAAGTTTCTGTGCCTGATAAAGTTTACCCAAAGATGAACAAATTCATGGCAAAAGCAGTCTCTCCTGCAATCTTCTCCTTGCACGCAGGCCTTGCATGGGGACAACAAGTGATAGACTTTGCCTATATAAGGTCGAAAGGTGGCAATATTCCTTTGATATATATAGCTGGTTCTGGTAAATTGGGGGCTTTAAAGTCTTACTTATCTGCTGTAAATTACAACAGCTGGATCCTGATCCCATCCTCCAAAAGAAGAGCTAGTTTTAAAAAACCTATCAACTTAAGTCCATTCAAAGGAAATTTAAAAATGCATTCTCAAAGATTGATGTATTTTTACAAAAACGCTCTCGTGGCCACGAAACAAAAAGGTGCATTCTCATCTGGAGAAGAAGCTGATATCCTGGTCAAGTGCCAAAAAATGATCATCGCATATCGCAGGAACCTAAACAACATGATTCAGGACTTAAGTGCTTTTGAGCAAGATCCAAGTGAAGCGAACTTTAAAAAGCTGATTGCAAGTGGTGGAATTCCAAGTTTAACCCAAAAAATATTGAACAGACAATAGGAACGGATGTATAACCAATGACTGACAAAATTATTTTAGAACAAGATGAGGAGTTTCTCGAAGATTTTGAGGGACAACAAGGATCTGGACGAAAACTTTCAGCAAAAACCATCGGAAAGGCTGGCCCTGGCGGTGGTATTGCAGGCAAAAACAACCCTGATGGCAAAGGTAATAAAAGAGTTGGAAGTGACCAAACAATCACAAAGCCTGGTGAGGCGCCTCCAAAGGCACCAGTCAAAAAAATTGCAAAGCCGGCAAAAACAAAACAAGATCCAAAACTCCCAAGTAAAACACCTGGTTCAAAGATTGGCACAGAAAAAGAACCTGAAAAAGAACGTAGCGACAATCAAAAAAACAAAAACTTCTTAAAAATGCTTGAATCTCTTAATAAAAAGATAGGAATACAGCTTAAGGGAGGCAAAGGAGAGTCCTTTGGGCCCAAAGTGCCTGAGGCCTTTCATCGCGACGCTCTTTTAAGAATGAAAAAACAAATTAAGAAAGCCGGCTTGGGAAATCAAGCCAAAGCGCTTAGGGAGAGTTCTTATTTTTTAAATCTTGAAAATGATTTCTACATGGCGTTTTGGGGCACAGGCAGAAAGGACTCTAAATATTACACTGGAAACGTTGGTCAAGTAAGATCAATCCTTCACCGCGCCACAGACCTCTTATCCGGGGAAAAAGACTATATACAGGGTTTAGTTAAAGTTATGGCACTCACTGAAGCTACTGAGCCTCTTGTCGACGAATTCCCAAAAAAGAGCATTGATTTTCTAGATTTTTTGAATGATGTAAACAAAAAAATAGAAGAGGTTGATAAAGGCTTATCAGAACACTTAAAGTCTAATATATCAGACGAAGAATATGATAGATTTTGGCATGCTTTTTTCGCCGAATATGAAAAAGTAATCAAAGATAACATGGAGAAGACTTTTAATGTTTTACAGAATAAGCAAAATTCTAAAAACCAAAGAGTTGTAAATCAACCAGCGAGACCAGTAAAGGAATCAAATATAATGAAAAGAGAAGACATAAGATCGCTCATAAGAGAAGCGTTTACAGATAAGGTATATGGTAAATATCCATACAGCCACAAATCTGGAGAAGAAGGAGAGCCTGCCGAAGACTATATGGAAGACTGGAAAAGATTCTGCCTTGAAATTATCCAGGACAAAAGTGGCAACAAAGCAATTGAAGTTGCAAAAGTCCTGATTAAAGACTTAGAATTGTTTGAAGACGTTTTAGATCTTGCAGGAGCAAACCAGTCAATAGGCTCAGAGATAATGAAGAAGATGGAAAAAACAGATAAAGATATGATATAATGTCATATATGACTCCACTATCCAAAAAAAGATGGTCATCTGGCTCAGGCCTGCTATATTCTTTTGAGGAAGTGAGTAATATAGTTTTCTCTCATTCTCTGAACAACAAAATATTTATTGGCTCAGACTCTTTTCTCTCCAAAAGAAACACATGTTTTGCAACTGCAGTCTGTCTCCTAACAGAGAATCATGGCGGCAAGTACTTTTTGTATAAAGAGAAAATTAAAACAAACCAATACAACATACTCTCAACAAGAATAACGGAAGAAGTTAGAAGATCGATAGAGCTTGCAGAGTACTTTATGAACACATACAATATACTACCAAATAACATTGAACTACACCTGGATGTTTCTCCATTTGCCGCAAAGAATGGAACCTCGAAGTTTTCAGATATGCTTCGAGGATACGTTCAGGGGTACGGATTTGAATGCAAATTAAAGCCCAATGCTTGGGCTTCTCAAACAGTAGCGGATAAACACTCAAAATGACGGAAGAACCAAGACTTTTAAGTCCATCAATATTTACAGTCTCATATAACGACATGGTCGACATATGGATCGAGACCATGCACCCAGAAGATAACGTTGTTGTGATATGGGATGCCAATTCCCATCGCGATGTGTTAAAAAAGAGTGGCTTTGCGCTAAATGATGTTGTCTTATATGATAATAAGATATTAACAATTCTACTTGATGACATTCGTGATTGCTTTTATGTCATGGATGTTTTGGCCGCTCATGAAAATCACCCATTTGTACAAGTATATACAGGCGGAAAGATATTAACTGATAATCTAGAAAACTTACGTGCAGATCTGCCTAGTTAATATATGAAAGATTATTTTCGTTATATTATAGATCTATTGATTAAGAAAGAAAAAGAAGAAGAGCAGGTCGTCGACGAACGACCCAGTATTCAATTAGAAATACAAGATTATTATATCACAGATCAAGACGAAAAACAAGACGAAGATGAAGAAAAGTCTTCTGTTATTATAATAGATATTTAAGATATACCGAGGCGGAAATTCAAAGTGATTAAACTATCAATAAAAAACAACCAATTATCTAATGCTAGATTTCTCGTACCAAAAGAAACTCTAAATCCCAAACTATGGACAGATATGGAAATAGACCCAGAGGTTGCATCACAGCTTAAAGCAATTGCTGAAGATGTTATAAATAATATGGATATTGAAGCAAAGATACAGGATATAACCATTACTGGTTCCTCCGCTTCCTACAACTGGCATACTCTTTCTGATATTGATCTTCATATACTGTTTGAATTTGAAGAGATTGATAAAAACTTTGAACTTGTAAAAAGAATGTTGGACCAATCTAGGATCAACTGGAACAAAACTCATGATATTATAATTCGAGATCATGAGGTAGAACTATATTTTCAAGACGTGAACGAAGAGCATATGGCAAATGGAATATGGTCTTTAATTAAAGAATCCTGGATTAAAGAACCAACCCAGAAAAACCCAGATCTAGATCTTAAGAATGCTGAAAAGAAAGCAGAGATGATTGCAAAATCAATCGACCATGCAGAATCTCTTCTGGAAGAAGGACAAAATCTAGATGCTTATGATTATGCCAGTAAAATCAAATCTAAGATATCAAACATGCGCTCTGCAGGCCTTTCAAGGGATGGTGTGTACTCTCCAGAGAATTTAGCATTTAAGATGCTTAGAAACTCAAACTACCTTGAAAAACTTTCAAACATAAAAATAGACTCATATGATAAGATGATGTCTATTCAGGAAGTCTATATAAAAGATTACTTTAATTCTAATAAAGATTCAGAACATTTAAAGTTTGAAGGAAAATACACCTTAGAAGATTTATTAGACCCGTCCACTGATGCTCCGTGGGGTGAGGTTGAAAAGGAAAAACAAAATGAACTATGAATATCTTGATCTCGGACTAATATTGATAAATCTACTTTTTTGTGGTCTTTTGCTCCACAGAACTAATAAAATTCAAGAAAAAATAAAATTTCTTGAAAAAGTAACAACCACAAGCGTTAGAAATCCAAAATTGGCTCGAAAATTATTAAATGAAACCTCCAAATAGACTATAATGAGTCTATAACCTCTCTTAAAAAAGGAAAATAAAAATGATTGCTGATGTAGTCGTCGATCTTCAATATGGAGATTGCGGAAAAGGTAAAATTGCGCATGCACTTTGCAGAGATCGTGATTATACTCACGTTATTAGGTACAATGGTGGGTGTAATGCTGGTCACACCATATACCATAATGGAGAAAAATTTGTCACACATCATATTCCTTGTGGGGTATTTTTTGGTATAAAATCCATTATCGGCCCTGGATGTGTCGTGCACGTTGAAAGCTTTCTGAAAGAAATTGAAGAATTAGAGGATGCTGGCATCCCAGCAAAAGAACTAGTCAAGATTGCAACCAATGCTCATATTATTACAGATTTTCACCGCGCACAGGATGGCAAAGATGAAGAAATCGGAACAACAAAGAGAGGTAATGGTCCCGCATATCGCGACAAATACGGCCGAAAAGGCGTAAGAGCACTAGAAGATCAACGTTTAGGCAATTATATGATTAATATTTATCACGAACTTTATGAAAATGAAGAATTCGAGGATATTGAAATATTATTTGAAGGAGCACAAGGTTTCGGATTGGATATTGACTGGGGAGATTACCCATATGTTACATCTAGTCACTGCACTGTTGGTTCTGCTCTTTTGAATGGCGTTCCTCCGAAGGCTCTGAGGGATATATGGGGAGTAGCTAAAATTTATGAAACATATGTTGGAGCAAAAGAATTCGAAGGGCCCTACGAAGATTTTGACTTAATCAGGGAACTCGGCCAAGAGTATGGCGCCACCACTGGGCGCCCACGGCAGATAAATTGGCTAGACTTCGATTTATTAAGGATGGCTGCAAGGATTAATGGGATTAACAAATTAGTGATTAACAAGATGGATATATTAGATGAAATTGATAAATGGTATGCATACAATGGCCCACATTTACTTAAGTTTGATTCTAGAGAAGACATGGAGTTTTGGATTAGAACTAAAATGGAAGTAGAGGTCAGTGAAGATATTGATACTTTTTTTTCCGGTGATAAAGAGCATATTTAATCTAATTATGGTATGACTAAAGACCAACAATATAAGATTATTTTTGAAAACTGGAAAAAATATTCTGACTTGCCAAATACAATAAACGAATTAGAAGATGAGCCTTTGCCTAGCGTGAAGCCGGATAAGGAATTAGAAGATCTAGATATATCCAAAGTCAAAGGCGATGAAGAGTATGAACTTGCCCGGACCGCAGCACTAGGGTTTTTTGGCGGATCCGCAGCCCTTGGCATAGCAAAAAGGGCATGGAATGCACTTGGCGGCGCCGGACAAACAGCTGCCGGCCTTGGCATCTATGAAGCGATTAAAAAAATAGGAATTAAAAGAATCGCTCTGGGTATGCTAACGAAAGGCGCGATCCCGTTATCGCTGGCATACACTGCTTGGGAAATATATCAGCACTACAAAGGTTCAGGCGCAGAAAAGACCGACCCTGAGTTTAAAAAATTCAAAAATTCCAAAGAAGCCAAAGAGATACAAAAAGAAGCTGAAAAGCTTAACAAAAAGAAGCCTGAAAAGCTTAACAAAAAGAAGCCTGAAAAGCTTAACAAAAAGAAGCCTGAAACTGGAGGTGCGGCCCCAGCTGCGAATACTCATGGTGCCCTTGATAATATTGATCTTTCTGATAAAAGCCAAGATCTTGGAGATCCTAGACAGAAGCCGGGCTTTGCAAAACACAGGGGCCATTATTACTTTGGGGAACCAAATAAACTATCAATTCCTCAAATCTATAAACTAGCTAAAGAAGCAGGATTTAAACATAAAGATGCAATTACGATGACGATGATTGCAATGGAAGAATCACTGGGCGGCATGACTAACATACATAGTCATTCTGGTCTTGCTCGCGGCGATGCATCATATGGACTTTGGCAAATAAACATGCTCGGCAAAATGGGGCCGGACAGAAGAGAGAAATACAATCTTTCATCAAACAATGATCTTTTCGACCCAAAAACAAATGCTAGAATTGCATACGATATGGCAACGAATGGCGGCAGCAGACCTGCAAGATTTACTCCATGGGGTGCCTTTTCGACAGGAAAGTACGGAAAGCATGCCGCCCGAGTGCGCAGGGCTCTTAAATCACGAAAAGTTCGAGTCGCGACGCAAAGATATAGGTAATAAATATGGCCCTTACAAAAATATCTGAAAATTACATAATTACCAACCACTCATCTTCTGTGGGTGAAGTAACTCAAGGATCTACAACTCTGACAGCTGCAACTCTTGTAATCAGAGTTGTGGGCGCGCCATCAGATGGCAACACGATAACACTCACAGATGCGCTTGGGAACTCTAAAACTTATGAATTTGATGGCAACAGCAGCGTCTCCGCCGGAAATGTGTCAATTGATATTAGTTCTAATAATTCAGATACTATTTATGGACTTCTTAAGGATGCTATCGAAGGAGGTTCAGGTCATGCTGGGCAAATAGTGGGAACAATTGATACCAGTCCGTCATCTTATGGCGGAGTCTCTTTGGCAACAACATTGACACTCACCCAAAACACAGCTGGAGTTGCGGGAAATAAGTCTGTTTCATTCACTGTTCATAATCTATACAATGACGAGATGCCCACCGCGTTCGCGGGAGGCACCGGCACCGCGGAATCACTAACACCGGTGGCACAATTCCGTCTTGGCCTCAACAATGCTCAAACAATCAGAGGACAGACAACAGGAAGCTATTATACAACTTTTCTTGGCAAACCAAAGTGCTAAAACTACTTATTTATAGTTATTTTTTTCATTATAGGAACTATAGATGCAAAAACTTCAACAATTAATAAATAGTCTTCAAAACTTTGCTAAAAAGAGGCTTCAGTTTCAAGACCCTCCAAAGCTGTTTCTTAAACAAGATCAGGAAAACGCAAAGAACATTCTTGGCAAGACTGCATACTATGACCCAAATGAAAAATCAATAACTCTTTTCACAACCGGGCGTCACCCCAAAGATGTTCTTCGCTCTTTTGCTCACGAACTTGTACACCATACTCAAAACCTGAGAGGTGATCTAAGTCCGGAAAAGTGCGGTGAGATGGGCATGGGGTACGCTCAAACAAACCCACACATGAGAGAAATGGAAAGAGAAGCCTACGAAAAAGGAAACTTATGCTTTCGTGACTGGGAAGACAATTATAAAACACAAACAAACACAAACAATGTAACTATTAACTTAAAGGAGAACAAGAAAATGGTTAAGATATCAAAGAAAGATCTTAAGGGTCTCATTGGAAAGATTCTTGAGGCAAGACTAGAAAAAGAACAAGCAACAGAGGAAAACGAAGAACTCGAAGAAGGCGCTTTTGACGCTAATCACTATTGTGTTCACCATGGCGGTGTAAGTCATAATGGCTCGATAGCAATGGCGGAAGCAATCCAGCATGTCGCCCCAGATGCTAATGGATTCATTAGTCACTATGATATGAAGTTGGCTGATGGGACTATTCTTGAAAATGTGGCAGCAGAAGATATTCAAGTAACTAATGCTTCCTTGGCAGAAGAGCACTCTATGAAAAGAGACGACAAAAGACATAGCCCCTACAAAAAGAAAATGGAAGAAAACGAAGAACTCGAAAAGGGTGATGGTAACGCGAAGACTGACAAACACGATGACAACCCAAGACTAAAAGGCGGACAAAAGAATTTACCAGACGCCTTGCAGAAAGGTATAATTGGCGGACCTGATTCTGAAGAAGAAGATAAGAAAGATGAATCAAAGATTCAAACACCAGAACAAGAGCAAGCACTTTACGAGTCTAGATTCAACAAAAGAAACGAAGAAGTCTTTGACAAACTAAAGAAACTCTGGACCAAGTAAGGAATCCTAAATCGTGAAAAAAGAAATTCTCTTAGAGGGTGCTGTTGCTGGACATATGAACCATATCTATGATAATGGTGAAATGACTTTTGGCGAACTAAAGCAACTTCTACAAATGGCGGCAGACGGAAAGATTTCAGGAACTGAAAAAACTGATGGTCAAAACATTTTCCTCTCCTTTAATGTGAAGACTGGAAGAGCAGTTGCTGCAAGAAACAAGGGCCAACTTAAGCAAGGTGGCCTTGATGTCGATGAATTAGATTCTTTTTTCGCGAATCACCCTAGCCAAGCACTTCGATATAGTTTTGTTGAGGCACTAGAAGCATTTGAAGAAGAAGTTAAAAATATAGATATAGATACTCAGGAAAGAATATTTGGATCTGACGCTAGTGTATTTTTCAATACCGAAGTTATGAATCCTGGTAATCCCGATGCCCCGGAAGGAGATCCGAGAGGCAAGGGAACAACGAATGTTATTCCTTATGATAAGAAGACTCTTCTAATTCACAGAGTCGGGCATGCTGAGTTCGATAAGCAAACTGGCAGAAAGACAGATTTAGATATAAATGACAATTTTGATATTCTAGATCGTGCATTAATTAACTCTGCGACTGATGAGCCATCTTCGTTCTCGGTCGAAACAAACCCCGTTAGAAAATTACCGCCATTGCAAGACAAGAAAGCAATAAAATCTACAATGGAGTTGGTTAATAATCTCATGGGAGATATTGGAGTCAGCGATGCAGACACCATCAACGATTATGTTATAGGTCAGGCAGCTCCAGAAATAGAGGCTCTTAACTTGGATGACGCCACAAGTCGGCTGGTCTTGCAAAGAGTTATGAAAATGCCCGGGCCGGATGGGAAAGTACCCGGTGTGAACAACATAACACGTGGCATGCCAGCAGAAATAAAACAAGCGATATCATCTTATGTTAAAGGGTTCAACTACGCTGCTTACACGCTTGACCTTCAAAGAGTGCTCCATGATTTCTCTGTCGCCATGGTCGGAACTATAGATTCTTCCTTTATAAACGACAACGAGAAACAAATAAAATTTTTACAAGATGAAGTGGAGCAAACAATAGGAAGAATTAGAGGCGGAGATAACGAAAGGGCCCAAGCAGAATTAGAAAAGCAGATGATAAAACTAAAAAATGTCGGAGGGATAAACACTCCTTCTGAAGGTTTTGTCTTCGACTTTAATGGGGTCACCTATAAATTCACTGGAAACTTCGCTCCAACCAACCAAATCTTGGGTATGGAGCGCTTTAACCGCTTTGGACCTATCGATAGTAGGGGAGAGGCAGAAAAGGCCGCACAGGCCGAAACTGGCCCTTCTAGTATAGCTGTTGTGCCCGGAGCTTTTAAGCCTCCTCATAAAGGCCACCTGAATATGGTCGAGCAACTTGCGTCCATCGCAGATAAAGTTATTGTTGTAATTTCACGTCCACTGAAAGGTGGGAGAGAACTTCCTGTTTCGAAAAAAGTGGTCGATGCTGATCATGCAGAACAGATCTGGAGAGCTTTTCTTGATAAGTCACCAGCTGGTAGCAAGACGCAGGTTATACAATCGCCTTCGGCTAGCCCAGTTGGTGTTACTTATGATTTTGTCATGAAAGAACCTGAACCTGGTAATGATCTCATAGCACCAGAGGGTGTAACCGTTATATTAGGCTGTGGTGATAAGGAAGATGATAAGACAAGATACCAAACAATTATCAATAAAGCAAGAGAAGATCTACAAATAGAGATTCAAGTTTGTGACCTTTCTGCAAAACATAGCGCTGAGTACCTAGAGGCGCTGGAAAACAATCCACATATAGCTTCTAGGGTACCTTCAAATACAAAATCTACTGTCGACGTTTCTGATTTTCATGCGTCGGATATGAGGTTTATTATTGATGTTGCTGCAGAAGACCCGATTGGTTTAGAATTACTTAAAGACTTCGTACCAAGACCAGAAGACGCAAAAGCAGTTTTAGGTATATTGGGCTTAAACCCTTCTGACTCTACCAGGCCAGAAGAGGACCAAGTAGAAGAACCAGAACTTGATGCTGATGGTCTTCGAGAGATGATTGAAAAAAGTCTAGAAAACATACTACAAGAAGATTTTAGAGCGCAAAAAGCACCAAAAGGTAGCCCTGATAGTGGTAAGTTTCAAAATTCTATGAAGTCTAGACTATCGAGGGCCCATGCAACCTATTTAGATATGGGTCGTAAAGATTTAACAAAACATGGTGGAGGTTTTCACCTTGATCGCCCTAAGGATGACTCTAATGCATTTTTAGCGGAAGAAGAAATAGAAGAGATAAGTTCAATGGCTGCCGGCAATGTCGCTGGATATGCTGCACCACTTGGAAGAAAAGAGGATGAAGAATTGAAAGAACAAGAACAACAACTAAGAAAGACTATTCGAATAGGGCTTAAAGAATTTTTCGACAACAAACAAAAAGAACAAGAAGATCTTATTGAATATGTCATACAAGAACACAGTCTTAGACTGAACCTAAGAGACATGATACTATCAGAGGCTGCTAGTGAAGACCCAACAGTTGATATTGCTGATAGCACTGGTATTAATACTTTAAAGGATCTTCTTAAAAATTCCAATGTTCTTTCTACTCTTCGAAATGTCTACAAGACCCTTACAACTGATGAGGACCAAAAGCTTTCGTTTCGTGCCCATATTATTAAATGGATACAGGACACACTAGCACCAGTTAGATTAAATGATATAAAACCAGAAGGAGAAGATGCACTTTCTGAAGCTGTCGGTGTTGATGTGCAGGGTATTGATACAGACCCGGCTGACATTAGTAAGTTCATTGAAGCTGATGATGGATCAGAAAAAGAACAGCCAGCTGAAGAAACAGAAGAAGAAGAAACCATGCAACCTATATCTGGTGCCGATACAACTGGAAGAAATAAAGCAGAAAGAGTTTATCCAGTGATTGAAAAGTCTATTGTTGATTATTATGGTGAATTAGATAATCCTGAAGATCAGGAAATGTTCTATGATTACCTTATAGCAAATACAAAACTTTATTTTGATAAGTGGGACGGCGAAATGTCTACCACAGTTGAAGAGCCAACCAACGACGAATACGAGCAAGCAAAGCAAGCTGTCTAAAAATAATCCTTGATTTTCAAAATATAATGTGCTATTTTAGTTGAGGTGGTTGGGTTCGGCAGAAAAGGACAGCGTGTTATTCGATAACTCATTTAGAGGTTCTAAATACAAATCAGAAAATGAAAATTTTGATTATAAAAAGAAACTCTTAAAAGAAAAAAAAATAAATAAAGATTTTATAAATAGAGTTAAGTTATTGACTTTAGAGGAATTGGTATATCTTAAGTTAGACTCTATAGCTTCTAGTCTTAATGGTAAATTATTAGGCTTTCCTATTATGAAGATGTTGCCTGATATATGTAAAGAAGCTTTTGTTCTTTTCGCCTTATCTTCTACAAAAAATAAAAAAGATACATGTGCAATGCTAAAAACAGATAAAATTGGCCTTCTTGGTTATATGAAGAAATACAAAATTAATATTGGAGAAAAAAATGATTGATAACAAAAGATCAGTAGAAAAACCCTGGGGTGGTGAACTCATCTGGGCCGAAACAAAAGACTATGTAGGAAAGATTCTTTTTATTAAGAAA
>Ga0163179_10000538_pt1 | contig 27195 bp, 8 predicted proteins | sample AtlANTMetagenome_FD_109643 | JGI IMG/M metagenome (GOLD analysis project Ga0163179, IMG submission 109643) | Marine eukaryotic phytoplankton communities from the Atlantic Ocean - Atlantic ANT 2 Metagenome | ecosystem: Environmental > Aquatic > Marine > Oceanic | place: North Atlantic Ocean...
AATACTAAGTTCAAAACCAATATTATATGGAACAGGCATATAAACTTTTTTCGCAGTTGTTCCACCTTTTGCAAGAAAAGTTTGTGCGATTCCAGTTTTACGAGTTGGATCATATTGTAATCCCTGCATCTCAAAAGATAATCTAGGAAGAGTTATTGCAATCTCTCTGTCTAAATCTGGCTGTTGTTGAATTCTTGCAAGAAATTTCTGCATTGGCCCATAAGCCAATGGCACCTTCATGGCACTAAAGGTTGTTCCACTCGCATCCTTATGTCGAATGTTAATATTATTAAAGAGGGTTCCAAAACCGATAACCGTCTTTCTTAATATTTCATGATAGAAGTAAGTCCCTAACATATCATTGCTTTCTAACTATTTAGAAGGTTCCGAATGGATTGCCCTCAGAGAAGTCTAAAATGGCATCAGCCTCTGTCTCAAAGTTTGCATTATCGTTATATTGATTGGCACTATATTGATCATTTGGATAGTCATTTGGTTGATTATAATCTATAGATAGTATAACATATTCTGCGCCAGATTCAAGTCCCTTAATCTTTTCACCAACTTGGAATTGCATTGCAGTTAACATACTAACATCTAGAGTTCTAGAACCAGTATCCCATACTTTAACTCTTGCAGTTTCAGCAGAACTTGAAGATACTTGAACTATTTCATTAAAGATATACTCACCATTTCCAATCGTTGTAGCAGCACCAATTGTAATAGTTGGTGCAGAGGTATATCCACTACCAGCGTTACTGATTCTAATTGCACTAATTGTTCCACCAACCATGACTGCCTCAGCAGTTGCATCTGTTCCTCCTGATGGTGCAGTAGTAATTGCAACATTTGGTGTTGTGGTGTAACCTGATCCACCAGATGTAATTGTAACGATACCTACAGAACCTAGAGAAGTAATGCCAGCGGTTGCTATACCAGCGCCTGGCACGGTTACAGTGGGTATTCCGATGTATCCACTGCCAGGATTGATTAAAAGAATTCTATCAATTGATTTTGCAGTTCCAATACCTGATCTCGATGTCATAATCGCAACAGCAGTCGCATCTGTGCCAGGTGATGTAGTAATTCCAATTGTGGGAGCAGCTACATACCCATAACCATCATTCTGTAAAAATATCTGTTGAACTGCGCCAAAAGCTAAAGTTGTATTTGCAGTTGCATCACTACCAATACCAGATAAAATCAATCTTGCAGCATAACCTTCTGTTTGAACAGATTGATCTATTGCATTGACATTTGTATCAATAACCTCATCTTCATATTCAAAGAGTTCACATTGTAACTGATAAACGTAATTTTTTTGTAGTTGATAAAAAGGTCTCTCATGTTCTACAAACTTTATCTCAAACATTCTCTTTCCCAGTGGGAAAAATATTAAATCTCCTTCTTTAGGTCTATTTGACAATTCATAATCATCTTCCTGTTGTTCTAAAAAAGGTGCAACCGCTTCTTCAAATCTTTCTTTTGAGATTACAAACGTCGCCTCATCAGTAACTCTTACACCAAATTTTGTGAGTATGTCTCCCTGTCCAGCATATCCATCAGTATTCATTAAATATGTTTCAAGAGGAAAAGCCTGATCGAATCGAGACTCAATTACCTCTCTCATAATTGTTCTTGATGTCATCAATTTACGAGGTATGTAATGACACTCGATACCATACATCCTTAGTTGTTCATTAACTAAGTCTTGAACTAATCCTTGCTCTCCTTTAGAGCCTTGTAAAAAAAATGGATTTAACATTATCCAATCATATCAAGTGGGGGCATTTCATAATCACTTGACATTTTAGATTTTATCTCAGTCAACTCTGCAACACCATCGTCATATATCTGACGACCATTTAACTGAATACCGCCAGGTAATTGAACCCCTTGAAACTTAATTAGATTTTGACCCCACTGTTTCTTACATAATGCAGTAAAATATCTTTTTAAAAATTGATCATTATATACTTGTGTAAAATCTTCTGGATCTAAGATTCGGAAACAATCAATAACAAAATAATCATTTACATTTATTTGTGCCCAATCAACATCGATATAAAGACGATCTTGACGAATATTAAATCTATATCTTACATCAGGATTTAACAAGAAAGTAATATCTTCAAGTTTAGTTTGAACCATTGAATATTGAAGAAGATCTATAGATCCAAAGGCATATAAGTCATTTAAGAATAACTGATAACGAATGTTGAACAAACCATCATAAACTGTGTCTGATCTAACTTTAAAGATGTTATTAACTCCAATTACAGATGGAGGCATTTGTATGTAATTATTATTTTCTTCTATATTAAAAGTTGTTGACAAACCAACTGTCGATGTTGTAGTTGTTGTTGTGATTCCTAAAGTTGAATCTCCTCCTCTCGCTTGTCCCCTATCAATATCATCTTGTGTAATTTTATACTTCAAATACATTCTTGCGATGCCATCATAATGTCTCTCTTGATATATCTGGACAGCATCGTCTAACAGATCTTGAAACTGTTCATCTGCAACGTTGATCTCCAATACAGGAAAACCAAGTTGTCTTTTTGCGTAATCTATTAAACCTTCTCTAGAACTTGGTTGAGCCATTCTTCACCTCTAAGTTGAAATACCTGTTCTGACAAGCACATTTCCTTCTATAATTTTGAAGAAAGTAGAACCAGAACTTACATTGATATCATATAGATATCTACCCTCAGATAAACTTCTAGTCACAGTTGAACCCATAGAAAGAGTTACTCTTCCATTTGAGTCACCAAGAGTCACGCCAAAAGTATTTGCAGTTCCAATTGCAGACTTCTTAATATTACTTCTTCCTGTATAGTTAGAAAAATCTATACTCGAACCAGCAGAAGTTTTGACGGTAAAAGTAGTGTTAAAATCTGCACCAGAAAATATGGTAAGATTTACACCATATGGAACAGCGACATCTGGATCAAAAGTGATTATCTGTTGTTGTGCCATTTTTCTAATTATTTAGTTTTTCAACAAGAGTAGATAGAAGACCTTTAATGTCTCCTAACTCACTCTTTACATTATCAAGATCTTCTTTCATTTGATCCAATTCAATGTTTTTGTTCTCCATTGCTTTTTTTCGAGCAATGTAAGCTTTGTAACCATTTTTATCTTTGTTGACTATGGCAGCTGTATTGTTATCTCGATAAAGACCTTTTTGTCCTTCAACTGGTGTGTAATTACTCATTATGCAAATGAAATTCCTCTAAGTTCTTTAATTTTGGGTGGTTTTGCTTGATTGTTTCCAACCATTACAACTTTAATCTGGAAAGCTGTAAATGCTGGTATACCTCTTGAATTAAAAGAATACTCTAAAAATTCATCTCCAACACTAGGAGGAACATTTTGATCAGGTTCTCCAGTATTTTTATTTGGATCAATAACCTTTTCAAATTGATCAATATTAGAGAAGCCTGGGAATGCTTCAAAATTACGATCAAAACTGTCCTCAGAAGATCCCTCTTCTAAAGTCTTATAAAATGCTCTAATAGATGATCCCTCTGTTCTATATCCAGAAAACTCTAATAATATAGAAGTTGCTGGACTGTCCAATACAATCATATTTGAAATATAAGTTGCAGTGTTAGGATCTTCACCAGTAGTTTTTGTTCTCTTCATGAAAGAGTCATTATTAAAATCACCATCACTTAATCTATTTGAAGATAAAACAACAGACATTCTTTCAGAATCTATCATTGGTGAAATATTTTCATCATCAGAGGTTAAAGTAAATTCCATTGTTAATGATTTTTCAGCTGGCGTTACGTTTCTCAAATTAGCATCCTCATTAATATTTGATGCTATCAATCGAGGAGTCTCAAAATGATTCATCTCATCTAAAGTAACATCTTGGAATCCTTGATCTTGGAAAGACACTTCAGATCCACCCACACTCGTTCCAGAAATTGTTCTAACTTTAGCAGATATGGTTGTGCCTGGAGGAGTTGAAGTTTGAACATTTGGCGTTAGAGTTTCATACTGTATATTTTCTGTATGTCTCGCAACAGTTCCGCCATCATTCTTCGTTTCTTTAAAGAACAATGCTGGAAGACTACCATTACCAGTTCGGTCTTCGCCTGGAGACACACTGTTTAAACTTTTATTATCACTCATAATAATTCTGAGTGTATACTCATCTAAGGTGATTGGATGAATATTTGTGTTAACATTTCTAAAATTATGGAAACAATTAATTCTTCTTAAATTAACTCCATTAACTTCATACTTTTGAATCTGAGCTCCAACCTTGTATGATTTTTTAGGTGTTAGTTGTCCGCCACCAGCTCCAATCATGAATGATCGAGGGCCAATACCTCTAGTTGTAATTCCAGTAATTTGTCCTTCTGCAACACCTGTATATGCAACAATTTCAAGGCCATTAATCATTGCGTATCCGTAGTTAGTTGTTCCAACTCCAACGCCTTCAAATGTTGCAAAACTTGATGCATCAACAACAGATATATTACCTGTAGATCCTCTTCTATAATTTGATGTCAGAGAAGTGATAGGAGTATCTGGTTGAATACCTTTGATTGATACTCTATTAAGATCGCTATGCATACCATGAGCTCGATGTTGCACGACCATATGTTGTCCATCAAATATTGGATCAACTTCAAATGATGAAACTGTAGTTGCAGTTCCAACTTGATGATCACTTCCATCAATTGTTGTTCCAATTCCAGTCTTACCATCTAATGACAATATTACAGATCCATTGTTATACAATACAGTTCCAACACCAATATTAAATGTTCCTTGAACCTTATCAACAAACAAAGTATTTCTTGCAGTGATTAAACCAACTGAAATAATATCTCCACTACCATTTCCAAGGCCAATTGTTCCAAGACCAACAGTGTCACCTACAACATAACCGTTTCCACCACTTGTAAAGGTAACTGCTCCAACAACACCATTATTAATTGTTACATCAGCGACTGCACCACTTCCTGATCCAGTTAAAGTAACTGTTGGAACGCTAGAATATGTTTGAACTGCTGCAGCTGGAGTATAACCAACGCCAGGATTAATGATTGTGAGATCATTTGATCCGTTAATTGTTGCAATACCAGCAATATTCAACAATGTTGCAGATGCCTCTTCATTAGCAGCCTGTTTAATAATTACGCCAGGAACTAATCCCGTTGTTTGAGATGGTAGAGCAGTTCCAATTCCAATAGTAGCTTTTCTTGATAAAAACTTAACTGAGTTTGTTGGCAAACTTTCAATCAAATTATTTGCAACTGATATTGCTGGACTAAACATACGAACAGTGGCTGGACTTCCAACATTAAATTTAGCCTTACGAAGAACAAACTTCATATCCTCTAACTGACTCGCATCCCAAGTTGTTCCGTTTTGAGATTTAAATAAACTACCCAAATATGGCGCTTGACTGATTATAACTTGTTCACTATCTGGTAAACTAGCCGTTGATATATCAACCTCACCCATTCTAGAAATCCATGCTGAATAGTTTTCTGATGGTGTGACAAGAACAATCGCATATTCTTGAGCTCCTTCAACATACACAGGAGAATCAAATGTGAATGTAGTTCCTACACTTCCATCCTCTGATATATTAACTTCATCTGGATCTAGTGAAACAACACTATATGGTAGAATCTTAGATGTTGGGAATCCAGTTTGAACAGTTCTCAATTGAACTGTCACAGGAATTTCATCGTCTTTATCTCTAAAGAACACTGTGACGGATGTTAAGAAAACACCAGAGCTTTCATCAACTCTAAAAGTTTGTGCAAGGGGATCGTAATATTGAATACCAGTTAACTCTTTAAACTTACCTCCAACTTTCTTTGATATAGTTTCATTCAATACTTTCTGATCTTGAACACTAAGTTTTTTAACCTTAGGCAATTTAGTGCTCATGACTGTCTCTTGAACTGTGTTCAAAGTTCCTTGTGCATAAAAGTTTGTCTCTCCATGACTTTTTACGCCGCCTGGAATTTCTGTATTTGTTCGGCTTGGTGTTAATCTAAAAGTTTTAACTCCAGTTTCAAATTTAGGGCCCTTCTTATATTTTGGATCTTGAATACTCATCACACCTTTTAAGTATCCAAAGGAATCTGAAATAAATCTGTTTCCATAAAGTTCATAACCTTTATTATTATTTTCAGTATCACTACTTTTACGACCTTTCACCACAGCTTCCGCACCACTAGTTTGTCCAATTAATCTCATACCAGCTCTAACTTTTCCAAGAAATTCATCGTCAACCATATTCACTAAACTGAAAGTATCAAGGTTTAATAAAGTTGAAGATGATGAATATTTTGATGGAATAGTTTGTTTAGGATTATATGGATTCTTTTTATATGTTTTAGTTGGCGAATCAAAAGGCCCTTCCTTATGATTTGGTTGACATATTCTACAGACAAGTTCGTCCTTTCTACCATTTTTGAATAAAGGAGCATGTATTTTGTTCTTAAAATCACCGAAATCAACTGCCTGACCAAAATCAATTTCACCCTCAACAGTCTCACCAACCTCAAATACACCTTCTTGCATTTCAATTTCAACTAATTTAGGAGAACAGTAACCCTCCATTCTTCTTCCGTCAAAAAATGGATAAAAACGAGTTCTTGGTTTGAGTCCAGTCGCAGTAAATTCAATTTGTCTCTTTCTCATGTAAGCAACCTTGTCACTACTTACAATCTTTTCTCCAATTACCTCTGTTGTAATTTTTGGAGTAACTTTGTATTGAATGCCTTCTTTTGACTGTTTAGTTGTAATTTTAATGTCTTTGTATTTTTGTTTTGTTGTTAATACAGCGTCAACAATCACACCTTTTCCTTTTCCTATCCACTTACCATTTAATTCAATAACCTTTTTGTAGTTTGGAATATGGGTTGTCTTAAGCTTGGCGCCTTTAGTTCCCTTTTTGCCTGGTTTTACTTTACCAAGTTGTTCTTTTGAAACAGTTTCAACGTAAGTGCCTTTAACTTTTTTACCTACCCAATCAGTCTGCCAAGCTCCCCACTCAATTTCAGAAAGACCTGTTTTTGCATTGATACCATGTTTCAATAGAGCTAAATCATATTCAGCTGTATTATGAATTATATTTGCATCTATTTTCTTAGTGTCTATCCAAGTATCAGAATCTGGGAATAATTTGACATCACCATCATAATAAGCAATCAAAAATGGGTTTACATTTTCAATACGAGATGCGTATCTTTGTCTTACCATTACAACTTCAGTATAATCAATGGTGATTCCACCTCCTATGGTATGTCTATTATTTGTTCCAGAAATATCATTAGCATATTTTAAATCTTTTTTTCCTTTTACAACACCATCTATTCCAAACTTACGTTTAGAAGCAGGCACTAGATCAATACAAGTTGTAAAATGTCCAGGCCTTAGATAACCATTTTCTTGATCTGTGCTTGCACTAAAATCAGGATGTCCTATTTGATGATTTTCATGTTTCTTAAAGTTATCAACAAAGAAACCACATTTAAAACGATTTAAACCATTTGCATCTGTAACATTTAACGTGCTAGTTTCTAATTCAAGCATAGAAAGTCTAGTATAATACTCAACATTTTCTAATCTTTTCTCAAGTCTTCCTATGTCAGCCATAGTGAAACGTTTATGTTTAGTTCTTTCAATTTGAACTTGAGATACTTCTTGTAAATATGGTGGGAGAGTTAATTTTGCAATCTCTATTGCATCACCAATTCCTAATGGTTCTTCTGGATCTTCTGAAGGAACTCCTTGAAGATATACAAATTCACCATTTTTATCAAAAAATAGTTTATCTACTCTTCCAAGATAGTAATTATAGTTAACAACTAATAGTTCATCTGAAACCAATGGATTTAAAGATCCATCGCCTGTAGTTGTAAACTGTCTAGAACTAAAGCTAAACGGTGAGGTTGATGATGATGATGGATCGTAATTTGCAACTCTAGGTCTTAAATCAATTAAATCTGTTAAAAGTTGTTGATAATCTGGATCAACTGTGATTAAAGGTTTACTTTCAGCTGGGTAACTTGTCGCACTATAAAAATCTCCAGTGTCAGAACTTTCAACAAAGAAATTTTTAAATACAATTTTTAATTTTCTCTCTGGAGCGCCTGTATTATCAGTTTCAAAACGTTCAGAACCAGAAAGTGTTTTAGATCTTTCAATAAACGAATAATCATAAAAAGTTGGTTTTTGTCCTGTATTCAAACTATAAAAATCAGTAAGATCTCGATCACCAGCTGTGACTGCAGCAACAACAGCAGTTATACCAGACTTTGATCCTCTAACAGTTTCACCAATTAAAAAATTCTCTTCATTTAAATTAACAACTCCAACAGATGTTGTTCCTGATCTTTCAGCCACAGAGACAATAGCATCGCTATCTAAACCTGTTAATTGTTCTCCAAGAATTAAATCCTGATTTGATGAGTTTGGCCCAGAAAATCCACTCAATGTAAGCGATGGTAAATCTGGTTCTGAGTTATCTCTTGACTCAAAAACTCCTAATAATTGAACTGCATCTGGCACATTTAGACATATTCTTTCATCTTGAACTCTAGTTCCATAGGCATTATGATGAGTCAGTCCATCATTTAAAGTATTAGTTCCAATTCCAGAAGCCGTTGAACTAGATCTATCAATAATTAAAACATTTGCTTCATTTAATTTTTTCTGTTTAGTAGTTACTTTTGATTTTAAAACAGTTGCAAAAAGATTTGCTTTGGTTACTGTTGTGTTTATTCCCACAAAAGTAACTGTTTTTTTATCATCTGATATGATAAGTTTATCTGAAGTTAATGATTCTATAGATCCATCATCGTATGATAGAAAATATCTTTCTTCATCAAAAGGTTGGAAAAATAAATTATTACCAGCTGTAGGTGTTGTAAATTGTCCGTTATTAACTGAAATATCTGTATATTGTTTTCTAATTTGAAGTGTTGAATTTGTTACATCAATACTCTCAATATCAGTATTAGATACTGGTGTTAAAAAATTATTCTCACCAACTTCAAATGATGGCTTTAGAAGTAGTAAATCATTAACAAATAATGAAGTATCTGTTCCGATTCCACCATTTGCAACACCAGTTACTGATGGTATTGAACGAATATTAATTTCATCTCCTGCTACAGTTACTCCTGTAATTCTATTAAATGTAGGAATAGTCTCCCCAGGCACAATATAACTTACAATATTGTCAGAAGTTATAATACCTACAAAGTTTTTTCCAGCTGCTGAAATTGTTGCAGTATTTGATGCAGTTTTTGTTAACTTAAAATTACCAGAAAGCATGGAAGTAAGTTTAGTGGCATCATCAAGAACAACATCAGCTGAGAAAGTAGAAACTCCAACCGCACTTTCCACAGATGCAACATCATCGAACCCAAATGTATCAACTTTAGTTAATATTCTTCTGGCATTAACTCCATTAATTGTAAAACCTTCAAGTCTAATAAACTTTCCAGTCACATCTGATATATTAATTTCCTTTCCATTAGCCGATAAACTCCTCACATATCCAACAGCACCACTTCTTTTACCTTGTATTCTATCTCCAGTTGATAAAGAGGTAAGTGCTGTTCCAACTCGAACATTATTAAAAGTTTTTACATCAAATAAACGAAGTTCATATTTAGTTGATGCATCTCCATGTTTATCAGATTCTGATTGAAAATCATAAACTCTTGCAAGTCCAATTTCAGTTCCACTATTTTCTCCCTTTCTTCTACTCATTAAGGAAATTGTAGCAGTTGTTCCAATACCTAAACTAGGAGAACCAAAAATATTATTAACAATAAGAGGATCACCTGTTGAATATGATACACCCTCATTTAAAACTTCTCTAGTTGTTCTTGGTTTAGGAACATCTAAAAAAGTTGTAGCTAATCTTTCTAATTGATATCCCTTTACATAAGCTTTTCCTGGCGATACCTTAATAGTCAATAAATCCTCTGAGGGTGTATTCCCTTCTGATGTTAATTGTTCTCTAGTGAAGATTCCATCACTACCAATACCATCATCTAATGACTCTCTTACATGAACAGCAAAAGGATTTATATAATAATTTCCTGATTCATCATAAGTTCTTTTCGCTAAAGTATCATTAATTAAATTATAATTTGTTTCTTTTACAAAAGTTTGTATGACTCCCTCTTCAATTCTAGAAATTTCTATAAAATTTTGATCATTAAAATTATCTAAATCTTTTTTCTCCAGACGGATATTCATTTGTAATCTATCAGCGCCTGGAGCAGCAAAATTTGTAAATCCAGATGCATTATCATTCAATGAGGGATCTTCGTCGGCAGTAATAAAGTTTTCTTCAATATTAAATCCAACACGATATGATGGAGTTGAACCATATTGATCTAACAATAATGTTTCAGTAGATACCTGTGCAAAAGTTCCTCGAATAAAATAAACACCTTCTGAAACAGAAAAAGAAGATCCAATAGCATTTGAATCAGCAGCCAAAGCATTTGCAAATGGTTCGTTTGCAGCAATCACGGATGAACCATAAACAATATTAGTTCCAGTTAACAAACTTTCACCATCTTGAAAAGTATCTACTCCATCTTCAGCTCCAGATTGTTCATATTTAATGTATAATGTTAAAGTATCTCTAATTGAATCTTCTTCTAACAAAACCTTTCTGACAGTCGCAGTTACTTCTGAGCTCGCTCCAGTAATTCTAACACCAACAAGTTGATCAATATAAGATGATACTGGAATACCTAAAAAATTACTCTCAACTTGAATACATGTATAATTATTGTCAAAAGTCGTATTGCCTGGAATTACTTTAGCACCTTCTTTAAACAAATGAGTTCCAAACTGTTCAATTTGATTTTGTAAAATTGATTGCAATCCAGTTAATTCTCTTGCCTGAACAGGAGCGCCTGGTTTAAAAAGAACCTTATAAAAATTTTTATTTTTATCAAAATCGTCAAAATATGGATTGACGTTAAGATTAGTTTCCTGTGGCATGATTGTTTAAAATTCCAATACGATCTTGATGTCTTCTTTCTGTTGCGAACTACGAGTTACGGAAGCTCTATTATCAACATAAATGATGTCGCCGCTATATTTTTTAACCTCTGGGTTGGCAACACCTTTCACAAAGCTCATTCCTAAATTGTAAGTCCTACTATTTATTGAGGTAGATATCATTGGTGATGAGTCTACACCAAAATTGGCATCTATATTTAGATCATTAGATCCGCCAGATACCGCAACACCACCTCCAGTGCCAGGATCAGCAGTAAATCTTAATAACTCATAACCATATGTGGGAATCGAACCATCTGTTGATATTGCAAGTCTGCGATCTTGCCAATACTTTAAAACGCCAGTTGTAGCATCCCAATTAATTACACGTCCAACAGCTGTTGATCCAACACCAACTGTTTGTGTAACTTCAGAATCAGCAGTAAATGATGTGGTAGTTGAACCAGCACCAATCAATTTAATTGCATAAACAGCACTCGCTTTCTGAAGCGTGAGCTTATTATCAGACCCAAAAGCAAGAGGATCTCTACATAAACCAACACGAGAGAACTGATTTCCTACAATAAAATCTGGATTTGATGGATCATTTTCTAAACGAGAATATATTAAAACACGATTTGCACCCAACTCTCTGTAAATGTCAGCACCATGTCCATCTTGAGGAGGAACAATTACATTAAACGCCGCATCTGTAGAACCTGATGGATTAGTCAAACCTACAGAGTTTAAATCAACAGTTCCAAATGTATAACTAGATCCTCCATTAGTTATTTCAACAGAGTCCATTTTACCAGCAGCGTTTACTGTAACTGAACATCTACCACCACTACCATCACCTTTGATTGGAACGTTATTGTAAGTTGCAGCAGTTCCATAACCCACACCACGATTTGTGATAGTTACAATCTTCAATTGTCCACTACTTGCAGCATTGTTTCTCACTGCTGCGACATCGTTATTTGTAGACCAATTTTGAGGTAAAGGTATAAAACTTGTAGAATCAAATTTAATAATACTATTTGGGTCAATTGTAAAAAGATACTTCCAAATATACCCATCACCAGATGTTCCAGCAGATCTTGGTTCTAAATCAGTAAACAATGGTTCATCAAGAGATGGTCTTCCACTGGTATTTTCTGGAGTGGTTCCATTTTGTAAACATACATATACTCTAAAATTTTGATTCATTACATAAAAATTTGTATCATACAAATTAGTTGAACTAGTTTGTGGAGACAAATTGGATCGAGAGTAATCATCTCGATACATTTCATATGTTGTTCCTGATGACCAACTTATCTTTCTTACAACTCTTGCAATATCATCTGAATTTATCTTTTTAAGAGCGATCATCGTATCCCAATAATCATTCTCTTCACTAAAAGAATCTTTTGGTGAAGGAGGATTTTCATTCCAATCCGACTGGAAATCGGCCGGATTTGGTAATCCAATCCAAGCATAATAACTATTTGCAGTTGAAGCTATCCCTGTTACAAAATTCTCAGAGTTTAATATTCGCAGTTGATCAGTTATAATTGCTGACATTTTATCAATAACTTTTTTTTTATTTATGTTAGATGTAAGACTCTTTTAAATCCCTCGATCTAATGATCACTGGGCCAGTCTTAATTCCTGTAACACCGTCTGTATTTACAGATGTGAATGAGTTAGTTTCTGGTTTAACAAAATCATGTAAACGACCCCAAGAGTATTTACCATAGTAAAGACCATTGATAGTTGTTCCAATACCAACAGGTCTAGTAATACCTTCAATAGAATCAATACTTACAGTTACTCTTCTAAGAGTGGTATTACCAACCCCAGTAGATAATAAAGCAGGCCCAGTTATGTTTTTAGCACTATGCACCTTGTATATATTATCTAGGTGGATTGTTCCCACCCCTGATATTTCATTATCATTTCCAATCGCACCTTGATATGAAGTTACTCCACCACCAACATTTGTTTCAAATGCGGTAAAGTAATATCCCGACTGAATACCACTGACAGATATGGCAGATGACATCACTGATGTATCACGAAGAACTGAATTATCTGGAACATAAAGATCGAGTTGTAATGCTGTTCCAATTCCAGTGACTGATGTTGTAGCAATTCCAACTATGTGTCCAAAATCACCCTCATACTTAACACTTGAAACCGTTTCTTGAGTTTGAGCTTGTGCTTCAATCATCACAACTGGTGGATTTGTATTTGTGTATCCAACACCAGCATTCACTATCGTAATCGCAGAAACTGTTCCAACGCCAGATATAGTTGCAATTGCTGTTGCGTTTGTTGAAGTAGTTCCAATACCAGCATGAATTGTTCCAATACCAGCAGTCACACCAATCGAAACTAAAGGTGTGGATGTATATCCAGATCCACCACTGGAGATAATTGCTGTTGATATTCCTCCAGTTCCTGAGACAAGTGCTGTTGCGGCAACACCAGTTTTAGTTGTTCTGTCAAGAATCAACACACTTTGTTTAACTTCAACAATATCATCTGTTTGGTCAAATAGTGGAACTGCTGAATCTACAAATATTTCGGTTGAGGCAGCAGAAACATTATTAATAATATATGCAGTCGGACGAATACCAGCTTCTAATTCAACACGATCTTTTCCAACATCAATGTTTCCAATTACAACATCAGCTATTTGTTTCTTCCAAGTTACTGGTCTTTCTAATGTTCTATTTGTAGTAATTCCAGAATCAATGTAAGTGTTTGTAGTTACAGCATCTGAAGTTGTAATTCCACTAATTGTTCGAGGTAATTGTTGATACACAAAGTCAAGTCCAACATCAGGATATTGATTAATTGTTAGTTTATCGCCAGGTTTTACTGTTTCTAAAATATCAACATCAATTACATCATGTTCAGATCCACGATAATAATAAATTCTTAATTTATCTCCTAATTTAGGAGCTTCGGAGAATGTGATTTGTGAACCACCATTAAATACATAACTTTCAAAAGGAATCTGAATAATATCATTTAAGAACACTAAACAATTGTATTCTGGTTTGATTGGAGATCCTTTTGCAGATCTTAATGTAATTGGTGTTTCTGTTGCACCAACTGTTTTTGTAATATTAAATGTTTTTCTATCACCATCAAATAAATTTTCAAATGTATTTAATTTTTCTAATTCACCAAAAGTAAATCCTGAGAAACTATCATTGAATGTATCTTCAACAGTTAGAGAGAAAGTTGTAACTCCAACATTTGCACTTGTTAGAATACCGGCTTGGCCACCCTCTTCGATTGTAAGAACATCACCAATCTTATAATTGTATCCATAATTTGTAATCTGGAAACTAATTATACTTGATGCAGCACCAACACGAACGGATACAGATGCACCGATACCAGTTGAACTACCAACCAACCTCATATTTTCATAATTAAGAGGTCTTTGAAATTCTAAAACTGGAGGAGTTGCAGAACTAAATCCAGATCCGCCACCATTTGTAATTGTCACAGATGTCACTAATCCAGCACTTACATTTGCCTTTCCAATTGTGACAATACCAGAACTTGTAACAGCCTTGACTAGGATGTTTGTTTGAAGTCCTACTCGATAACCAGACCCACTATTTCCAATAGAAACTGACTCAACGGTTCCAGCAGCAGATACTATCGCAGTTCCGCCAGCTGCAACTAATGACTGATAACCAAAGGATGAAGTCTCAGCAACTGAAACAATTACACCACCTCTAGGTATGGAGGAAACATTAACATCATAACCAACTGATACTCCAGCACCTGTGAAACTTACAGATGTAATACCAGCAGTTTCCGAGATAATGTAATCATCATTTGGATTCTGGAATATTTCATTTAGAAGAATTACGCCCGTATTAGTTGCAAATCCAGTTACATTCGCACCTCCAGATTTAAGGATGAAGTTAGTTGAGATGCCTGTAAATTGATCCTCTACAGTATCAAACACAAAGTTGTTTGAGTATGTATCTTGGGTTCCGCCAGGGATACCAGTGTGTGTGAATATACGTCCTACGAAAGTGTTAGAGGTTGTTAAACCAGATGGGCCCTTTTCTCCTTTAGGTGCATCTGTGAAACTAATTGTGTCTTTAACAATCTGATAATTACCCAAGAACTTAGTAACAGTGTCATCTTCACTATGATTTGCAAGTGCAGAATTAAGTTGAGCTCTCTTAACTAACAATCTATTTGAAGCACCAATACCAACTGTATCAATCTTCATAAATTCATTGTTAATCTTAATTACATCTCCTGAGAAGAATGATGATATTCCAGATAAAGTTATGAAGTCACTAACTGTCCCAGCGTCTGCTGCCAATGTAGTGTTAACAGGAGATTGAATTACAGGACTTTGAATATTGTTATCAAGAGTTACCAGAGCTTTAGAATTAAGATCTTTTGCTGTAAATGCCTGAGTCGTTCCAACTCCAACAGCAGTGATGTTAAGAATCTCTGGAACTGGTTGAAGAGCCTTTGCTGCAGTTTCAGCAAGTTTAAATTTATTTTCTGCAATCTTAACTGCAAACACTGTAGATGGTAACTTATTGGTAACTCCAATTCCAGTGATTGTAGTTGCTGCGATTCCGATGTTCATGGTTGTTCCACTACCAATCGGATTATATGTTATTTCTTCTCCAGTTTGGAAGAAATGATTGTCAATTATAAATTGATTGTTTACCAAATCTATAATTGTATCATCTTCAGAATCAAAAACTTTATGAAATATTGGACTCCCCTCATTTTTTAAACTGAATGAAAACTTAATATCATTGTCTGTTCCTGTGTATGTTCCCTCTTGAGATTTTAATCTTGAGTCTGTAAACGTTACAAAACCAACACCACCAGTTCCAGTCTCTCTAAGATTATACTGGAATACTTTTGTTGTGACAGCTGTATTTGCTGGAGGAGTTAACCGAAGTTCAAGATCTCCACCTGATGCAGATGAATAACCAACACCAACAGTTCCAATACCAGAGTTGTTATTGGAGAAATTATCCATGTAACCAAACTCTGTAAAGTATGGAGTTACACTGTCATGTATCATCGTTACCTGAGTAACTGCATATCGATCATTGGTTGTATCATGTATTTCAATCAATGCATCAGAAGCCACATATGTGTTTGAACTAAATCCACTAATTCTTGTTGGTTTTGGAGTTCCTGTTGATGCAATATCAGTTGTGGTAGTTAAAATTTGATTCAGAGATATGGTAGTGCTTCCAATACCTGTAGCTGTTGAACCAATTGATGTCTGATGAATTCTCATTGTGACACCAATACCAGTCTCAGGTGTAAAGTAAACGCTTGTAATACCCGACCTCACATCCGCACCAAATGTTCCAAGTCCCACACTTGGAGAGTCAGTTGGTGAAGTGTTATCATTTGTCATCTGAGCATAATCTAAGAGATATACTTCTTCACTATCGTTTAAAACAACTAATTCATTTAATTGACTTCTCTCTTCTCCACCAAGTTCATTTGTCAATACAAGTAATTTTGTGGTTGTAAATGCAGTTGTTCCAAATCCCACAACTTGAACAGGAGATGGATCAGTTGAACCAATACCAGAAGAAACCGACTTAATTTCATAACCAGTTCCTACAGTTAAAGAGCTAATACCAGTAGTTTTAGTATCTTTAAATGTTTCTTGTGAAAGTATTCTTACTGCATAATTATTATTCTTAGATTTAGCTGGGAAGAATCTTAAAGATCCAATATTACCAGAAACTGAGAAATCAAAAGTTCCTAAGTCAATTTGAGTTTCGACTCTACCAAATGACATCATATAACCAGTTGATTGATCATGAAGTAAGTTAACTTGCATGATTTGTTTCTCACCAGAGAATCGAGTATCAAATACTAGAACATAAAACTTAACCCCATCAACTTCTGTAATATCAAAATCAGCTACATCAGAAAATGCAGTTGCACGAGGTAGATCATTAAATTGAGAACTTACACTATCAATAGGTATCACACGATTAGTTCTTGATTCAATGTAGTCAGTAATAATTTTATTACTAAAGTTAATTTCATCAGATGCAAATAATCCGTCAATATTCTTTGAATTCTCTGTAACTAAATCAAAATCATATGTTTTATGAAGTGATTCATTTTCACTGACTAAATCAGAAACTACAACTGAAACATTGGATGAAACACCAACACTCGCTTTACTTCGATTCTTGTCATCTGTGGATGCTATTGAAACAATATTTACATCCGCAAAGTTTTTAAATCCAACAACATGAGTTAAACTATTAACAGGATCTTTCCAAGTTTCATATTGAATTGGACTGTTTAAAGAATATGAGAAATTTTGATAATAATCACTATCTTGTATTTTCTGAAGTTCTGTATTTAATTTACCAGTTTCTTTTCTAAATCCTGATCTTACTTCTGAATTTGAATCTATTTCAAATGTAGAAGAAAAAGTATTTGTTTGAGTAATAAATGCGATTGATTTAGAAGATCTACCATTTATTGATTCATCAACCTTAAATGTATCATTTGAAAGAACCTTCAGATATTTGTTATCCTCATTCCAACCAACAACAGTTCCAACTTTATCACCAGTGCTTATTATTTCTCCTACACTAAATTGATTTGGTTTAATACCAATATTAAAAGATGCTACATCTTCAAAAGGTATGACTCTTCCAGAAGATGATGGCCCACTAAAGATGCCAGGATTTGTAATTAATGTATCTAACTTATAAGATACCGTTGCATTTCCACCGCCAGGATTTGTATTAACACCTGTAATTACAAAAGGTTCATAAGAATAATTTGAAGAATTATATCCACTTCCAGTTGATCCAATTCCAATATTCTCAACATATATTTTTTTACCTAAAGTAAATGGATATGTTGATGTCGTAAATGTTCCTTCGAGAGTTAAATCTACAACATTAGTTCCACTTGTGAAAGAGAGATTTTTAACTTTAATACCATTAGTATTATTAGTTGCAACTATCTTAGGATTAGTGTCATATAAAGAATTAGTGTTTCTTAGTAGTTGAACCTCAGAAACAGAAGTTCCCTGTAATTTTGATCTTGTAATAATCTCATCATTAACTTGACCTGTAACTCTATCAATAACAACTACTTTAGGTGGTTCTAAGTAATTTTTACCACCAGAACTAATTCCTATATTTGAAATAGTTGATAATTTATCTAATCTTAAAATTTGTGGTAATTGAACAGATGGTTGAATAGTATTATCAGCTGAATAATCAAATCCGATATTTTTAATCGCATATCTTCTTAAAGTTCCGACATCTGTGCTATTTAATCTAATAATTGCACCTACACCTTCAGTTGAAGCAACTGAAGTTACAACTGGTATTGTGTTATAACCTCTACCTTTTGAAGTTAATTCAATATTATCGATTGATCCAGAAGTTGTTGTTGATGAAGTCGCATATTTTAAAACTACAGCTTCATCTTTGGTATATACATCTTTTTCTGGTTGTCTTGGAATGTTAAATTTAAATGTTGTGCTTCCAATTCCAATAATGTTAAAAGTTCCGTTATATACACTATCTTCTATTTTTAAACTAGAATAATTGACAACATCATAATCCACAACTGGATTTCTCTTAGAATCAGCATCAATATTTAAATTTACGGGTGTTAATTTATAGAATAGTTCTTTTGGAGTATTATTAGTTAGTGAAAGATCAACTCTTGCTGTTGAAGTAACGCCAACTGTCCCGACACCAACAACTTGGAATCCATCATCATTATTATTGTTAAAATATGGATTTGTAAAATTAGGATCTCTAAAGAAGTCAAGATCAAATATTTTTGTTTTTTTACCAGAAACCACCTGTGTTAGAGATGCATCAGATACTGCGAATCCAACTTTATAACCTCTTGTTAAATTAATAGGAGGATTGATTAATGATACAGTATGATTATCACCAGCGTCTGTAATTGTAATTGTCTCTGGAATTAATTTTGTTGATTTAAATTTTGTATCGGTTAATTTAAATAAATTTTTATCAATTCTAACTATGTAGTATATGTCATTATTAACTAATGGAAGAGCTGGATCTGATGATTTATATAAAATTTTATCACCCGTCTTAAATCCATGATTGTTTAAAGTGAATACTGAAGTAGTAATGTTAACACTAGAGGATCCAAAAGATTTTGGATCTATAATTGTTCTCTTAGTTAAATCATCATATTCAATCTGATACGAGGTTGTTATGCCTGGCGTTAAAGATATTGAAACCTTGTCATTTTGCAATAAACCATGATTCTCTTTACATACAACAGTTCCAACTATTTTTTCAATAAAACCAGTGATCTCCTCTTTCTGTGGTTTAAGGCTGTGTTTAGTGCCTGTTCCATGCCCACTGTAGAAAAGACGATGTGCAGTTGAACCTATTCCAGTAGATGCTGCAGTTGATCCAATACCTATAAGATTACCAGTGGTTCCAATGCCTGCAACTGGATTAGTTGATAATCCTAAGAAATTGTCACCTTCATTGATAGCAAAAACAAATGAATTATTAGGAAGATTGAATGTTGAAATACCATTATATACACTTAATGAAGTTCCATCACCATTTGAATATAAAAGTTTTTGACCTGTTATAAAACCATGATCTTGTAAGAATATTTGTTGTGTTGGAACAAATGTAGAACTAATTCCATTTCCAGAAACTTTATATGTATATACAACAGTTGATCCAACTCCAACTCCAGCAGTTGATCCAAGAGCAACACTTTCTATGGGATTAAAATAATATGGAACATTAACGTTTGTCACAATATCAGAGTCGAGACCCAGATTAAAAGTAATTGATCTATTTGTAGCAGTCACAGCTTGACCCTCACTATGGGCCACACCAACAACACCATTAAATTCTCTCTGAACTCTTAATTTACTATTGATACTATCAACATTTAAAACCAACATGTTTTCTGTAAGAGGTAAACCGTTGGTGCTTCCAATACCAGAAAGACTTAGAATATCATTTGCACTTACACTTCGAGGAGAAAAATCTCCAATAACATCAATGCTTGTTACGATCCCTGTGGTTCCTGTGGTTCCAACACCAATGTTCAAAGCAAATCTTGATGTGCTAAATCCAATTCGATGTTGTCCATCAAGTCTTCTAAGAGTATCTGTTGATAAACCAGAAACAGTGACAATATCACCCTCAAGTAATCCATGAGGTTGAGTAGAAAGTCCAACAACATTTCCAGTGCGATTATTATAACTAAAGACTACATTCTCAATTTTTGTAACAGTTGATGCAATTGATACAATTTCTTTACCACCAACTGATGATATTTTAGATGAAAAACCACTACCATTACCTACAGTTTTAATTTGTAGTTTTTCATTTACTTTATAACCAGATCCAGCATTTTCAATTTCATACTTATTAACTTTGCCTGACGATGCATAATTAACTTCAATTTCTTGTAAAACTTTTTTACGACTGTCAAAGATTCCCTCATATTCAGATCCAGAATCATCAAGTTTGTAGGGATGAGTATTTCTTTTTAAATTAAGTGTATTCAGATCAAGATCTTGATTATTTGTCTCTATGAAATTAAATTCATCAGGTTTAGCAACATAATTTTCACCAATTAAATATGGGAATACTGGAGAACGGAAATTTTTAAATGTTCCACTCGTCTCATTTTCATTTGGATTAATTGTCGCAAAGTAAGCAAATGTTCCTTTTGGAAAATCTGGAGTAATACAATATCTTCCGTTGTTTTCATCTAAATCACCGTTTCCAAGATATTCATAGTCTTCAATAAAGAATCCAAGTGGAAAAGTTGATATTGGAGGGCCATTCTCTCTACTTGTTTTAAGAGAGTAACCAGATCTCATAATTCTTACAACACCACCGTCTTTACGATCATAACCATAAGGGCCATAAATCGGATTACCGTCATAAGACCAACCAATAATCGGTGAGTGATTTAAAGATACCTGTTCTGCATTGTTTAAAAGATTTAAATCATTTGATGCATAATCAATTGTTCCATCACTATTTTTTTGTTTTAATATTTTTCTAAGACCTCTAGGAACATAGAATGATGTAAATTTAATTCCCTCATCATTATCACCTCTTGATAAAAAACCATCATCATCATAAAATATATCTTCGTATCTCTTAACATTATTAATTTGCCAAGATTTAACTTTAGGTAGAAATACAACTCCAGAGCCAGGTAAATTTTCTTGAACTCCAACTAAAGACGTAGTGTATCCAACTCCACCATTCTTAACTGTGACATTATCAACAACTCCATTACTGATTGACGAAACAACCTGAGCACCGACACCATCACCTAAGATAGTTAAATCTGGGGTAGATGTATATTCCCCACCAGAACGAGTAACAATTACAGACTGTATTTGTCCGTTTGATACAATCGCCTTATATTCAGATGATGAACCAGAAGATACACGAACTGTAGGTGGTATACTGAAATTAAACGTTGTAGATGCGCCATAACCTATTCCAGCCTTCTCAATGTTTATAGACGTTATAGACCCCCTTACAATAGGATTTACTCGTGCATGGTGGTTCTCAGGGTGAGATGTTTCTATTCCAATTGTGCCTCTTACTTCAACAGTAATTGGTGGATAATTAAATACATGATCTCCAGAACCAATTGATGTTAAACCAACAAATTGATTTGATGTGTAATTTACATCTGAAAGAGTAGTTCCAATTCCCGCTGATGCAAGTCTAAATTGATTGTCATTTACTTTTAAGACATAGTAATCTTGATCCGTGTCAAGGCCACCTATTCTGACACCATCATTGGAGTATCTGATTAACTCACCATCCCCAAAACCATGATTATCATATTCAATATAATCAGAGAAAGTATTAATACCACTTAAAGGAATCAATCTTTTTTTATTTTCAAACCCTTCGCCTGGATTATCAACTATAATATCACCTAAAATAAGTTTTTTATCTACACTTTGAAATCTCTGTGTTCCATCAGCAAAACCTGTGAGGTTTAAAAGATTTGATTGAGTTAAAGCATCATCTTTTGTATTTGCTAATTTAACTGTTGTTCCGTTTATTCTTGATACAAAGTAAGAAGCATCATTTACAAGTCTTTGATCTGGTGTTTCTTGAGTTAAAGTCGTAGTAATACCAGCACTTGCAATACCAATCGCACCCGCTCCAAATGTTTTATAAATTACTTCTTCTCCGTCACGGAACTTATGAAATGTTCCAAAACCAATTGTATCATCAGCAATATTAATAGCATTACCTGTAGAAGATGCATCAAAATCAATAAAATGATCTACTTGTCTTAATCTTGGTCTTAAAACAGCATTACTTCCATTTCCTCCTTTAATTTCTATAACTGGTGGATCAACATAATCAAAGCCTGGATCTATGATGTCGATTCTTTCAATCTGACCTTTTACAACAGGTGTTGCACTTACACCAACACCAGCTAAACTTTCAATATCAACTCTTGGTGGATTTATAATATCATATCCAGAGCCACCCTCCAACACATCAATAGATTCAACACCACCAAAAAATATAACATCTCCAGATTTATAATTTGATATCTCTGTTCCGTTGATTAATATTCCAGTTGTGCCTGGTATAGTTTGATACTGGTTTCCATCAAAAAATGGATTTAATGAAATTCTTTTTAATAATTTTTGATGATCTAGTTTTTTACCTGTTAAATCTGGAACTGAAACTTTAAAGGTTCCTGTTCCAGTTGCATTTACAAAGTTTTGATTGATTAAATCTGGTAAAGAGTTTGCGAGACGTATATTATTAGAATTAACACGACTTACAAAGTAATTATTTCCATCAATCAGTTGACCTAAAGAACCACTAATCACATTATATGTGACAACTTCTCCAGAATAAAACCCATGATCTGATGCACCCTCTGTAACCTGTATTAACTGTATAACGTCTCCGCCAGTGGCGCCAGTCCATGTTATAGAACGATCTGGTGCGACTATAGGTTCATTACCTAAACTTGGAATAGAAGGCGAGGCAACGTAGGCATGAGGATGTGGCGGTAATGCATTAACATTATCACTCTCATGATCATAAGTATTTTGAACATCAGTTGTATATTTTGTAATATTATCATGAAGTGAACTATTTCCTCTTTTTAATTTTCTTCTGATAAATGAAATTGAAGTTTCATTGATTCCAGGCAAGTCACCTAATATGATAGTTGAACTACTAATTACACTTAAAACTCTTCCAATTCCAATTACATTAGAATTACCATCTAAAACCTCAATAGAATCCTCCTCTAATAGTTGATGATCTGATTCTGTTATAATAGTAAAACTACTTGATGATTGACGTGTGACTGTTTTTGGAGCTTGTTTTACAGTCGTATTGTAAATCCATGATCCAAAATTAAAATCTTCTGAACTTTTATTGATACCAAATGTTCCCACACGAACCCGATCACCTTTATTAAAATAAAAAGTTTCTTGTGGAATTGCAAAATCTTTTAAAACTCCAGTAATTACAACTTCAATTTTATTAGTATCACTTGCAAAAGAATATCCATATGCAACATTGTTGTATCTAACATCATCACCAATAGATAATACATCTCTCATGGTAGCTAAACCAACGAATTGATTTGTAGTTTTACCTGTGTATGTAACAACTCCAACACTAGTTGTTGGTAATGACAAAGAACCGCTTGTAGGGAATCCAACTGTGGTATCAACTGTGATTACAGTCCCACCAATCGAAACAGGATCAGTAACACGAGTTCTGCCTGGAACTTTAAAATGACCATCAATTGAATCCTTTGATATACTTATTTGATAGTAATGTTCTCCATCATATACAAAATCTTTAACATCTGATATTGCACCAGAAGCACCTAAAATATTTTTATCAGTTTCATCTAAATCTTGAAAAAGTGTTGATCCTTTTAAATTTCTTGGATCACCTGTAATCGCTTTAACTACAAAATCCTGAGCAAAACCATAATCAGCATCAGACGGTTTAATTAAGAACTCAGATGGTTTGATAATTTTAACTTCTTCACCATATAATGCTCGGAATAAAATTTTATATGACTCATCAGTTCCTTTTGTTCTATAAAAATCTTTAATTTGACGAATAAACTTAATTTGATCTAAATCACTATCAAATTTTCTTTGTTCAAATCCACTTGCAAAGGTGGTTTTGATTTTTTTATAAAAATCACGAATAAAAAGATTCGATAAATTGAAAACTTTTGTTCCACCAGTGTGTGCAGCACCAACACTTGTATTAAATGATAATAGATCAGGACGAGTAGGTTGATCCATATTATCAACGCCACTGAACCCTCTTACACACCCTGTGAAGGACGTTGTTCCAATGCCTGTGTATGTAATGATCTCATCATCAATTTTAAGTAATCCGTATTTACTTGGATAACCTTTTGTGCTATCAACAAAAATTGTATCAGAAAAGGACTCCGTATTTGTAGACAGTCCTGTGTATTCAGTGAGAGCAGCGCCAACGTATGTTTGTAACTTAGTATATCGATCAATATTCTCTGCAATGTTTATAGATCCACCTTGATATTCTTGGGAAATATAATATTGCTTCATAAAATCCACAAAAAGTGGACTTTCTGACTGCACAAACTCAGGTAACTGATTTTCAATTACCTGATTGATTTCGACTCGTTGTATAGAGGTGTCAATCATTAATATCCGTATCCAGAACCAGAATTTGAAGAACCACTACCACCACTTGATGGTGTTGTAGATGATGTAGTTGAACTTGTTGTTGTCATAGTTGTGGAGTATGTGCCGCCTGATGATGTCGTTGATGATGTTGATGTTGCAGTTGATGGAAGAACCGAATCAGTTGTTGAGACTAGAGAACTTGAATTTCGAGTGTAAGTTGGTGTGTAGTAACTATGAGTATGAACAAATCTGGATCCAGATGTATTTTCACCCGATGCAATTAAATCTTGAACCATATTTACGTTAGTATTAGACATGTCAAACTTAACATATAAATCATTTAAACCTACAATATCATTTGAATGAGGAATTGCTTGAATTTCAATGATATTATTTGCAATCACTGTTGAAAGTATATTTACAGTATCTATAAGTATTTCACCATGCATATAATCGACTGTGCCTGCGTTTTTCTTAATTATGGTAGGAGTTCCTCCCTCTGTGTATGTAAAGAAGAATATTCGACCTTTATCCCTATTAATTGACTCATCTGCAAGATAAACAGTTCCTATAACACCTTGAATTGTAAATCCTGTTGAAACAATGTTATAAGATTTTTCTTGAACATGAAACATGTTACCAAAACACAATTCATATTGAGCAAATTTACCAATTTCTGATATTAAGTTTCTTCGGATTAAAACTCTGGTAATGTTTGATGTAATCGATGCATCAACGCTATCGATTAAACTCACAGCCTTACTATACTTAAATCTACCACCAAACTTATTGACATCTATTGAACGTGAGTATTGAGTTAATGCACTTGAAACACTTGTTTTCAAATTTTCTGAATCACTGGTTATATTTGTATTATAATATACAGATGATTGTAATTCAACATACAAATATTTTAAATCAACAAATTCAGGCACAATTCCAGCAACTGCAAAACTTTTAAGTCTTTGAATTAAGTCTCTTTTTGTTTGATCTGATAAAAAATCACCATTTCGAGGTTTGACAGAGATAAAAACCTTTCCATAACGAGGCGGACTCATTTCTTCACCTCCATAAGCAGTTACTGACTCAACATTTGGGTAAATATATGCTAAAACTGACTCATAATCAGATGATGTGACTGCACGATACTGAGATGTGTAAATTCGAGGTGCATAATACTTGATTGAGGATATAGATTCAATATCATCACCATCTCTTGATTTTTCTTCAGTAGATACTAAAGAAATATTAGCTGGATTGATTGCACCACCGTCTTGATTTGTAATATTTCCTACAAAACTAAATTCTGAAGCACCGTTTCCATCTCTTCCATCACTTACAATATAAGAAATTGTAATAAAGTTGCCATTTGATAACTTTTTACCAATTACATTGTCACCAAAGATCAATTCATACCTTTCATCTTCAATTTCTTGTAATAAGTAAGATGATGAAGTTGATGTGATTCCAATAATATTGTTAATTTGATTATAAGTAACGATTGAAGAAGATGATTCTGATGATCTAACTTTTACACTAATTGTTGAGGTATCAATGAAAGAATTATCAAGAATATATCTTTGATTGAACAAAGATGTATCAGTTGTGAAAGTTTGTGATACAAAATTGCCTTCATAAATCTCAATATTATTAAATTCAGCAACTCCATTTATGACTGCGACTGTAATGTCCTCTGGAATACAAAAAATGTAGTTAGAATTATCTCCAGAACCATTACAAATAATGCCAGAGTTCAATGTCAATGATGTAGTGTCAGTTAGACCACTTACAGTGAAAGATATCTTTGCTCTTGCTGATCTACGAGATCTTGGAACGTAACCAATATTTCTTGCTAATGCAACAACGTTTTCTCGAAGTGTAGCGGAATCAAGAAAACACTCATTCGCTGCCATATTGGTATTATATGCAGTTGTGTAAGTATTATATGCTAACGCATCAATAATTATTGAAAGGTTTGATCCCTCAAAGTCATAATCAGTGAAATTAGTATTTGCCCTCAGATAATCTCTGATGGAGACCTTGATTTGATCAAAATCTAAATTAACATATTGACCGAAAGCCATTATACTCTAGCTGGGAAAAGGAGAACGTCTACTTCTTGTGTTGGGGCTGGAATTCCAACAATGTCATACTGAACTGTGCAATTCATTTCATTTGAATCTGGTAATATCGTTACAGATGTAGTAACATTACTAATTCTTGATTCGTAATTGAGTAAAGATGACTTAATTTCATCTGAAATACGGACTTCATTCAAATTTGTAGACAAATCGAACAAAGATTCATTGATAACTGAACCAAAATTGGGCTCAAATGGTTTTTCACCAAGAATTGTAAAAATTATGTTCTTTACAGACCTTTTAATAGCATCTTCATCACGAATTGTCACTACATCATTGGTCACAGGGTGACGTTTGAAGGATAAATTGATATCTTTGAAT
>Ga0163179_10000539_pt1 | contig 27193 bp, 21 predicted proteins | sample AtlANTMetagenome_FD_109643 | JGI IMG/M metagenome (GOLD analysis project Ga0163179, IMG submission 109643) | Marine eukaryotic phytoplankton communities from the Atlantic Ocean - Atlantic ANT 2 Metagenome | ecosystem: Environmental > Aquatic > Marine > Oceanic | place: North Atlantic Ocean...
TTTAAACTGCAAACGAACTTCCGCATCCACAAGTTGTCTGTACATTTGGATTGCGAATTACAAATTGTGATGAGAAATGATCAGTTGAGTAATCAATTTCTGCACCGTTTAAATACTGTAAACTTAGTGGGTCTATAACTAACGTAACGCCATCAGTTGTGACAGCCTCATCATCTTCTTTCTGGTCATCAAAGGTAAAGCCATACTGAAACCCAGAACAACCACCACCCTGTATAAAGACTCTTAAGTTTATATTATCGTTTACATCAGGGTCTTCGTGAATAATTTCTTTGACTTTCTGAGCAGCAGAACTGTGGAATGTTAAACTCATAACTACCCTCCTAATGAAATAATCCAAATAAATCCTATAATAATTCCAAGTATTGCAAGAACCCCTACAATACCAATAGTAAAATCAAATATCTTCTGCTTCAAAACGATGCGGTCGTGTATAAGTTTCTGGCGTTTCTCGCGTATCTGTTTCTCCTGTGCCAGTAAATTATCCCACTCGTCCTTACCCCATTGCCACATGATAAGCTCTCGAAGCTGCGCTCTCTGGTCACGCATTTTTTTCTGTGCTATAACTGCGTCCATAGCCTCAGCCTGAACCGATTTAGCGTTGGCTAACTTTTTAAAGAACGGAGGATTCTCTGCACGTTCCCTTGCTTTGTTTACATCCGAACAGCACTCAAACCAACGGCTTATGTGACTCATACAGTCTTCAATCTCTCGACCACTTTGAACTAACTTAGATACCTGATTCACAGCCTTACCAGCCAGCGTAATAGCAGCAGTAATTGTTAACGGATCTGGCATTTTTATCTCCTCGTATTAGCTAATGCTCTTAAAACTTTTCCTCCCCTATAAAATTTTTCTTTTACGGTAACATCTTTTCCTAAACTTGGCGTAGCATCTACTTCTAAGTAATCATAGAGATCATGTATCTTTTTACCATATTTAATTTGACCTATTATATTTCCCTTTTTTACTACCCCCACTGTTTCAGGTTTTAAATTTGGTTGAGGTACTTTACCTTCCTTATTTCGGCTAGTAATTCTATTCATTCTAACAGGCCCAACAAATTGCACATCAAGAGCGTACCCATGATCTGTTTTAAAACCTAGGTCTTTCATTTTTTTTGCGCCGCCTTGAATAGCAACAATAGGATAATCTAATCTTCTTTCTTTATCATTAATTATAACTTTAAATTTTTCTGGTTGAACTAGGTTTGTTTTTACGTGTTGTGGAGCTTTTTCACCTGTTGCATCTCTGTAATTTTTTTTCATTTGTTCTAAAGTTAAGTCTTCTCCATCATATATATTAACTTTTGCTAAAGGCTTGTTAATTCCTTCAGTCATTTTTCTTGATGCTCTAGCAGAAATTAATAAGTTTTGAAATGTTTTATCCGTTACATCTTCTTTTGGTACAGGCTTGGGTGAACCCTCCTTTGTTCCCATTACAACATAGTTACCAAAGTCTAAATCTATTTCAATACCTTGGTCTTCTAACTCTTTCTTAAAGTCTTCACCTTTAAATCTTGAGTGAGTAGGATCAGAAAATGAACCGGGAACTGGAGCAACACTTTGGGCTTCAACATCTGCTTTTGCTCTTTGTACTCTAGGATCTAACTCCTCAGATACTTCTTCTCCTGCTCTAACAACAACTGGTTTTTGAGGGTCAGAAACTATTTTAGCTTTACTGCCCCTACCGACAGACTTTACTGGAGTCATTACGTCTTTAAATAATAACTTAACTACTTCGCCACCTAAACCTCTTCGTTGCCTAAGTTTAGTTAAAATACGGCCACCTTGATTAGACATTAAACGCTTTTCAGGATCTTCTTCATCTATACCTAATGCTCCTGCTTGTATATTATAAGGCAACCCTGTCATTCTATCTATACGTTCATCAGGCTCCTCTTTTGCATCAGGCACATTTACCTTGCCGCCCCTTTCAAAGTTTTTTCTAAACTCTTTAGCAGACATTTTTTTAAATAACTCTCTGTTAAGTTCTTTATATGCCTCGCCTTTCGGAGCTAAGTCTAAACGATTTACCGTGTTTAAATAATCTGTAATTAAAACTTCAGGATTTTCTTCTCCAGATTCTTTTAACTGTAGCATCATATCAACTTTAGTTTGTTCTGATAATTTATCTGCGTAAAAGTCACCATTTAAAAGCGCATTAATTTCATTATTAGAAGTTATTCCTGCTTCTTTTAAATACGCCATTACTTGCATAGAACTATAACCAAGTGTATCCATAGCTAATATGTGACGATACAGTTTTTGTGATGCTTCAAATTTTTTAGTCGTATATTTTGTCCATTCTTTAAAATAATCTGTGTCTTTTTTACCGTATCTAACCGAAGGTCTTTTTCTTTCATGAAGTAATGTTCGCTTATAGGTTTTAACATGACCTACAAATCTATCAGCAGGATCAAATTTAGTAAAGTTTACTCCCGATAACATTTCTAAAGCTGTAGCGCCCTTACTTCTTTTTTGTCCTGTAAATTCGTTGGGTTCTTCAAAAAGAGCTTCTGATATTTTTCCTAAATCTGTTAAAACTCCCGGAGTAAAACCTTTGGCTGCATGGGACAAAGCGCCCCACACAACACTCCAATTACTATCAGGATCTTTTATTATTTCTTTAGATCCTGACCTTCCTTGAGGGTCTTTTAAGGCTCTGTAAATATCACCCATTGTTTCAGAAAACATTGCTTCACTAACAAAGGGTCGTAACAATTCTCCAATCGCAGCTCCCGTAGCGTCTGTCATTCTGGTAGAAAAAGTATCCCCATTAAATTTACCTTCTGCTAATTCTCTATGAAATGATAAAGCTATATCTTTCATAATAGCATAGGAATCTATATACGTAGGGGCCATCGCATAAAGATCCCCACCCATATTAACAATTATTTTATTGTGATGTTTATTATAAGAAGTTTCTAAATTAGTTTGAAGGGCTTGATCTTCGTCTTTTGTAAAACCTGTAAGCCTTGCGCCTAAATAACCTGAACCAAACCATGCTGCATTTAAAGTTCCAAAACCTCCTAGACGCATTAAGCCTCTTTTGCGTAATTCCGTGTTATTTGTGCGTTGTCCTTCTACAGCTTCTTTAACTCCTTTAGTAATAATGTGTCTAGTTGTACGTAAAATTTCAGCAGGAAACGAAACAAAGTTACCAAATGGCATTTCTCTAATTGCTTTAATTCCCGGAGTTACTCGATTATAATTTGGAAAAGTATCTTTAACAATCTCTGCTGCTTCTTCTTCTAGTTGCTTTAGAGGCGCATTAGGTTTAATTTTTTTTAACGAAGAAAGTTCTGATGCAAATGCGTTCATTTTAAAAAAGTCATCGGTTCCCATGTAGATTTGTTCGGGTTTGTTTATCAGTATGTCTTTACCAAACCTACTTATTTTATAATTTTCTGCAAGCTTTCCTAATTTGTCTGCTAATTCTGTCGGATATAATTTTCCTTCTGAAGCAATTTCCATCATAGCTCTGGCTTCTCTTGCTCTTACAGAAGTATTTATTACACCCATTCCTTGAAGTTTTTCATAGTAAGTATCAAATTGTTTATTATTTCCTTGAAAAATTTCATTCCATAAAACTTTTGAATTAAATGCGCCATCTGTTAACGGATTAATTCCATTTGCCAAACCAAACTGATAACCACCTAAAGCGTTCCGAAGGTGTGTAGTATGGTCGTAAACCGTTTTCATCTGCTGACTTAAACCTTTTGCTGCTACAAGATAACGGGTAGATTCGCTGCCCTTTACACCATTTTTAAATAGCCCCCAAAACATATGCGTATCTTCAAGTCCGTTGATAGACCTTGCAAGTTCTGGCGTAGTAAACAACCCATCAATTTCTGAATTAGTACCTTTAATCCGTGTATTAAAAACTGCGCTTTTTTCAGGCTTTAAATATGTAGGAGCTGTGTAACCACCTTTTAATTGTTTAGTATATATTTCATCAGCAAGCATTTTTACAGACCTTGTAGGCGGTATAAAACCATCTTCTGCTTGATCCATTTGAATTGTTATTTCTTCTGTTTTACCTGTTTTGTTATCTCTTGCATTAACTCTAAACGAATTGTTTTCATTTCTCTTAATAAGCGTAGCTGTGCGCCCATCATATAAATTAAATAACGTACCTTTTGGTACATCAATGTCAAAAGAATCTCTTAAGTCAGCAAAATCGCTTCCTGCCTTTTTTAACTCTGACCTAGATAAATCCATAGCTTGCTTGTATAGCTCTGGTCTGTCTGGAACACTACCGCCTAGTTCATTAAGACGAGCATAAAATTTATGGTTTTCTACTGCGCTTGAAAGTTTTGACATAGTTAAAATAATATTTTCTGTAGGGCTGTCAATTTCACCCATTAATTTTTTAATTTGTGCGTCAATATCCTTTCGTTTAGCAAAAACTTTTTTATTAATTGCACGAACTTTTGTTATGTAGTCGTTTAAATTTCTTGTTTCATCTCTTGTTAGAATGTTATCGACCATTTGCGCTGCTTCTTTTTCAAGCGCAGCTCCTTGAAGATTTGCAGCTTCAGGAGACAATTTACGTTTTTTAATCATGCCACTAACAAAAAACTTTTTGGTTTCTTCTATAAGGTCATTGCTTGGGACGTAGCTAGGATCTTCAAACAAACGATAAGACCTTGTTACGTAAGTACCTATGTTTTCAATAACAGCATTTCTAACACCCTCTGTTGCTACATTATTATCAACAAGATATTGCGATAGATTATCTATATTTCTTCGTGCAGATACAATTTCTTCTGCGATATCTTTAGATAAACCAGACTCTACAATAGATTGTATTTGATCGTTATCTGATAAATCCTTAAGTTCAGGATTTTGAAGTTGCTGTAAAATTCGAGAAGATAAAGTAGGGTCTTTTGTTGCAAGCATCTCGTCATCTATAAATTTCTGTAATCTTTTTGCGTGATGTACTCCAGAACTTACAGCTTGTATTTGACCAGATACAGCTTCTCCTCTAGCTTTAAAAGCTTCTTCTGATAAAAATCCTCTAGCCGTAAAATACCTTTGCTTTATCCATTTTGTAAAGCCCGTTAAGGATCTTTCACTTTGCTTTAAAACTTGTTGCACTCCTTTATCTGTGTCAACCGAAGCTCTTTTAACTGCTTCAATAATTTCTATAGGGTTCTCAGTTTGAGATTTTTTAGTTTCTTTTAAACTTATTTCAACTATAGAATCTATTTCGGTTTCATCTAATTGCTCTGGAGTTTTTCCGAATAGTGTTTTAGCGTGTCGTTTTACATCCAACGCAGGAATACCATATTTTACAAAAGCTCCTATAATACCACCCACAGCAGCGTCTATAACGCCAGTTGTTATACCTAACTTTGCACGATTTAATAATAGAGAATCTTCTTTATCAGCAGCTAAATATTGTACTACAGGATTTTCAGAAACTTCAGATAGTACGTTAGCTAAATTTACGTCAGGGTCATCTAAAATTTGTGTAATTCCTGCACCTGATATCATACCTTTTTTAAAGATTCCTAGTTTTTTAAATTCAGAAACTTTATCAAGAGCTTTAAAAACTCCTACGCCTCCAACAAGATATGTACCAATATTTAAACCTTTTCCAGTCAAAGTTTCAGGAGCTTTAATTGCACCGCTATCGGGGTCTACTACATCAGAAGGTGTTTTATCTCCAAAAAATTTAACTGTAGCTTCTCTGCGGTCTTTTGCAGCTTGTCTTGCAGAAAAATCATATTCTGTATCACCTGCTAATTTAAAAGCAGGGCCAACTATAAAGTCACTAGCTAATCTAAATGGAGCATCTGCAACATTTAATCCTATACGTTTTAAGTCTGTGTATATAGAAGGTTCTTCTAGTTGTTTCTTTTCTGCTTGATCAGTAAGCGCGGCCTCTGAATCTACATTTTCAAACGCAGAACCTTGGGATAATTGTTGACGCTCAAGATCAGTTAACTCAACAGTTACATATTTATCTACTTTTGGATCAAAAATAGATTTACTAATATAGTTACCGTCAGAATCTTTTGTGTAACCTACGGGATTCATTTATCGAGGTTCCGCTATAACGCGAGAGATTTGATTATAATACTCCTTATTCATACCCACCAAATCATCTAAGTTGAATTTTCTATAGGTGTTTAACGAGTCTTTCCATGCTTCTGCGCTTATACCCGGTATAGGCGTAAACATTTCTTGTCCCTTGTCATCAAGTCCAACAAAAGTTGCAGTACCTACAGGCGCAGCTCGTTTTGTTGTTATATCATATTCCATCATATTTCCGTCATTATCTGGAATTTCAATAGTAGATGGAGCATCAATTAATCCAATTGCGCCTAGTTCAATACCTACTAATAAATCATTATTAATTTGAAAAGCGTTATTCAATGCTACTTGTGCTTCGTTTGCCTTTTTAGTTTTCGTTGCCCATTCTGCGTACGCTTCTTTATTTTCTTTAGGTGGTGCTTTTACAAATAAAGGAGCTATTTGATTCCAAACAGCAGTATGTCTATATTGATTTTGTAAATGATCGTTTAAATATTTTGCCTTTAATTCGTTAATATCTTTCCTATTTGCAGGGTTTACTCCAAAGGATTGAATAACATTTATAGTTTCTTGATACGCAGCTATTCCATCGTCACCATAATAAAACTGGGGATTATTATAATCATAAACCTCTGGCTTATCTGTTGCTTTATTCACAGCCGTTACTTTAGATAATCGTTGCATCAGTTGTTTTTCTGCTTGGTCTGAAAATCCAAAAGCTTTTATTATAGCTGAAGGTTTTTCTGAATCTTTTAAAATTTGTTTATTGTCAAAACTTGAAATAGCTCTTGCTTCATCTACTGTTGTTTCTACGGTTGTTGTACCTAATGCTTTATTTTCCACTGTTATTTTGTTAACAGGATATGTTGTACCAGAAATTGTAGAGTACATTTTTTCTATTTTTTTTATTTCAAGTCCCGGAGTGTTTTTAATTCTTTCTTTTACATCAATCTGTGCAACCTTACTTAACAAATCATTTACATTTTTATCAGTAGTATAATTTTGAAAAGCCGTTTTAAATGCTACACTATTTTGATACATTTCATCTTGTTGTAAATTTTGTATGGATTGATCAATAGAATTTATTCCTCTAATTTTTTCATTTGCATAATTTTTAATTCCATTAATCATACCTTTTTGGCTGGTATATGCGTTTAGTTTAAATTGTTTATGGGCTGCTGGACTTCTTACATTTTGACCTAATTCTAATAATTCATCATAAGTAGGTTTTATCATCTTAGCCAGCTCATTTCTTTCTGGTCTTAATATAGCTAATTTTTGTGCCTCAGTAAGCGCAGCGAAGTTATAACCTTCTTTAGTCATTTCTTTTTCTAGACGTTTAAAAAGAGGCCCAGTAACTAAAGGAGATGTTGCTATACCCTCTTCCCTTGTTATAAGGTTTTGATTAACTTTATCTTCAATACCTGCTAATGTTGTCATCGTAGTATTTACAGAATCATTTACTAGCTTCATATCACGCAATTCTTTTGTCTCAAGAAAATTTGTTTCTTTAGCTTTTGCTGCTTCTGCCATAGCCTGAGCAGGATTACCTATGATTTGCTTACCTAATTCAGTTGTCAAACCAGTAACTAATCCAGTAGCAATACCTTTTGCAAGCTGCTTACCAAAGCTATCTCCTTTTGCTCTTTTTTGTGCTTTTCTGTAAGAACTTCCTAAATCTCTTGCAAATAAAGAAGTTGTCATTATGATTCTCCTTTAGCCAATAAAGACGGTTCAGGTTTTGCCATCAAAGAAGGAAGTTCGTTTTGTTCTATTGCTTCATCTACTTTTTCTTTAATTTTAAAATCTTCATCATCTTGTGGTTTTTTTATTGTACTAATTATATCTCTAAATTTAGAGAACTGTTCGTCTTCGTCTTCATCATCCTCATCGGGATCATCAGGATCTTCTGAAACATTTATATCTTCTACACCAGCTTTTTCTCCTAAAGCCATAATCATAAACGCTAAAGGTTCTGCTAACATTAACATAAGGTCTGGATTTATTTCGCCTTCCTGAAAACTTTGTGTAAGAAACAACTCAACTAAATCCATTACAGGTACACCTTCTTCAAGGCTTTCTATAATTGCTTGATACCTTTCTGGTTGTTGAAACAACTCTAAAAAATGCACAAGCGCATCGTCCTTTGTTGTAAACTCTGGCGGTGTTTCCCAAGGCCAAGGAGTTTCAGGATTTTCTGTTAGCGACTGGCCGGGAATGGGCCTTGCTGTTCGCATCCCAAATTCTCTTAGTTCATCATTTGTTAAATCTACCATAATTATAATTCCTTAGCTAGTAGCATAACTAAAATTTTGATCTTGTGCAGCCCCAACTAACCAATTATTGTATGCGTTGCTACTCCAATCTGAAACGGGCGCTGTATGGTTATTTACAAAACTTATGGTTTCTGGTGAAAAATCACTAACTGGCTGACCTACGCCTACTTGACCATATGTTTGTTGCATAATACTAGCAGTATCTGCTTCAAACCCAACAGGTTTTCCTTCTGCCACAAGCTCTGGCGTTTCCATACCTGCGGCAGTTACACCTGTTTGTATTGCTGTTGTAGTTGCTCTCTCTCCTACTGTATCAAAGTCAGGTAATTTTAAAGATCCTTGTTGAACCATAGCTATTGGAGATTGTCGTTCTGGATCAAAACTTGTTTGCCTTCCAAATTCTCCTAAATCTAATTTAGAAGTATCCATCATAAAATTCTTTTGCGCCTTTGATAAAGCACTTGTTGTTCGTGGTTGGAATAAACTATAATCTGTAGCGGCTTCTGCGTCTTTAAAAGCTTGTCTTACATCATAAGAAGATTCCATAAATTTAGCACCTTCAGTTCCTGCTAGAGTTGGTCTTGGTACACCCATATCTGAATATATTTGATCTACAGCTTTACCTTGTCCTGCGGTTACTGATTGTCCAAATTCTTTAGTAATTCCTATATCTCTGCTTCCCGGTGGAAATTTCTTATAGATTTCATCGTCTAGTACTGTTCTAACATCAGCACGTTCAAGCGCAGGTAATTCTGGGCGAGTATCAAGTTGTATAGGAGATTGCCTTGTCGGATCAAATTTCGTTTGACCTTTAATGTCTCCTGATAAAACTGCTTCAAAACCTTCTTTTTGTTGTAGAGGTGTAAAAGTTTTAAACCCTGTGCCTGTTATGCTTCTTTTTCCAAGCTCTGCACCTTCCCAAAAATTAGCTGCCATTTGTTCTGTTGTATTATCTGCAATAGCTTTTGCGGTTGCTCCAAGTCCTTCTCCTCCTGCGGCTTTTGTAACTGCTCCTGAAGCTTTAGCCGTTACTCCACTTCCAGCCGTTGCTCCACCACTTCCGGGTGTATAAGTAACACTTGTAAGTTCTGGCGTAATTGCTGCGCCAGCTTGAGGGGCCGCACTACCAACAGTAAAACCTAACCTTTCTCCAGCAGCTCTCATAGTTGATTTAACCATATTTGTAGCTCCGTTTGCAAGAGAACCTAATTGATCTATGGTCATTCGTTTAGCTGAAGTAGCGGCATCAGTAATTCGTTTTGCTCCTTCTAATATAATTTTTCCAAATTTATTTGAGGCTAACTTTTGCCCTGCTGTACTCAACACCCCTGTAAGTTTACTTGTAGCTGCGCCAACTGCTTTTCCAATAAAACTTTGTGAAAGGCTTTGCCACAACGCTGGCCCTGCGTACATAGATAAAACCATCATGCCTATTTGTCCAAAGATACCAGCTTTATTTACAAGTTTTCCGAAAGCTCTAAATTTTTTCTTAATAAATTTACCAACTTTTTTAAATACCTTACCGATACCCTTAAATATTTTTTTAAAAAATCCCATAATAAACTCCTAAAATAATGCTAGTAAACTTTCTAGTCTTGGCGCGAGCGTGTCTCTTGCGTAACTAAAATTTTTTGTATTTGCCATTAATTCTGTATTTCCGTAAATAGAAGCTAAAACTTGCATGGCTCTTTCTTTGACATTTTCTGAGGTTTGCTGTGCGAAAGCAGCTTCATCGCGCATTTCTTGCCACATAAAATTTTGTTCTGACATACTCATGTTAAAAGAAAATTGAGCCGCTAGTTTGTTTGCTTCATTTTGTGCAGCCGTATCTATTGTATTTGATTTTCTTCTCCAAGCAATATTAGATTGTTCTACAGCTTGAGCATTTTGTGCGTTCCATTGATCTTTTTTAAAGGTTAATTCTTGATCAAACATTGCTACCTGTTGCTGTGCCTGACTATTAAATTGGTCGGCTGCTAAATCATTTTGTGCGTTTATTGCTTCTGTACGATTTGATTCTGAAGCATTAAATTGTTTCATTGCATTTAATTGAGAAGCATTAAAGGTTTCCATTTGCTGTGCAAGATTAGACATAAATTGATTGGTTTGATTTTCTGAAGTAGCATTAAACTGTGAAGCAGCGTTAGCAGCCGCTTGATTTGAAAGTAATCTTTGTTGTTGTAATTGCTGATCAAGTAGTGTTGCTTGTTGTGTATTAGATAAATTACTCATATCCATTTGTAAAAAGTTTTGAGCATTTGTAATTGCAAGTTTGGTATTTTGATCAGCAGTAGCCATATCCATAGAAGCTAAAGCCGTAGCATTTTGCATTGCAGATTGTTGACTTGCGTTAAAGTCTGCCATTGTCATTGATTGCATAAACTTACTGTTTGCTAATTCAGTTTGTTGTGCCGTAGTAAATTTAGTAAAATCAATGTTAGCGTTCATTGACGCATTGTTCATAGCTCTTTGTTGGTCTACGTTTAACTGCGCTACGCCCATTTCTTGAGCAAGTTTAGATTGTAATAAATTACTCTGCATCCTAGAGTTTAGTTCGGCTAACTCTGTTTGCTGTGCTGCGTTGAGATTTTCTGAACCTGCTTGATTCTGTGCCGAAAGATTTGCTAATCTCATTTGTTGATCATTGGTTAAATTAGCAAGTTCCATTTGCTGTGTGAAAGCAGCGTTCTTACTCATAAAGTCTGATGCAATTTGTCGGTCTTGTATAAGTGCTTGCTGTTCATTACTTAAATTCTGTGATGCTCGTTGCTGTAGTGCTTGAGCATTGCTTTGCGCTATAGGTAAGGCACTTTGTATAATTGCATTAAACAGTGCATCTCGACCAACAGAAGAAGCTGAAAGACCTCTTTGAGCTAACATCTCTTCTACCGCAGCAACCGCAGGTCTTGCAAAGGCTGGAGTTTTTCCTTCTTCCATACCTGCAAGAAGTGATTCCATTTGAGAAGATACTAACGCTTCGGTAGGAAGCTCTGCAACTGCACCTAGCGCTTCTTGCGGAACACCATCAATATCAGTTACAAGTTGTCCAACATCTTCTAAAATACTATCGGCTACAGATTTTGTAATTCCATGTTCTGCAACTAATCTATTCGATGCAGCTTCTTTCGCTTGAGTGCCACGTATCACACGATTCTTAGAAGCACCAAAACCAAATTCATTTAAAATCTTTGCTTCTTCTCCAGAAGGCGCTGCCATACCAAGAACTGCTTCACGTTGTTGTTTTTCTGCTGGCGTTGTCTGTACTACATCTGTAGTTTCGCCTACCACTCTCTGTACAAAAGCATCTTGCCCTACTTCAAGTTCTTGAGCTTGGGCTAATGCTTGAGTTTCTTGAGTTGTGTCACGTTCAGCAGCAGCAGCTCTTTCAGAAAGCTCTGGGCCTTCTGCAACCGCTTCTCGCGTTACCTGTCCTTGTGCAGCTTGTGTAGTTGCTAAGTCTTCAGCTTGGGCTGCGGTCATTTGTGCAGCTTCTAATTTATCTTGCGGTGTTGCTTGTGCTGCTTCAGTAACCTGTGCTGCTCCAATTACATTGGCTGTTGCATCTTCTGGAGCTGCTGTTCTTTCTCTATCTGATATTTGTACAGCTTCATCACTTAATATAGTATCGTCTGTACCAGCAACATTTACTGTAACTGCACCTGCTTGTTTTCCTTCAGTTGTTCGCTGCCCAAAAGTTCTGTCAGTAGTAGCTGAACCCACTGTTCCTGTAGCTTGAGATGTAGGAGTAGCTTGAGATGTTGGAGTAGTTCCTCCAGCAGTTACTGTTGTTGTACCTCCAGTATTTGGATCAGTTCCTCCTATAATTTGAGGTGTAGTATCGTCAGTATACTCATCAGTTTGTGGAGTTGTCACAGTAGCTTGGCTTCCTCCTACGGGAGTAGTAGTAACAGTTGGAGTTACTCCTGTTACGGATTCGCCAGTTTCTTTATGTACTATTGCTGGTTTACCGCCTACCGTTTTAACCTCATAATCGTCTTTAGTAGCTGGATCTAATAGTGGACTTAAACCACCACTCTGAAACTTCTTACGGTCTACAAAACCACCCTTACGAAAGTCTGCTCTTTTCTTTAATGCTCGTTTTCTAGACATTTGTTATCCCCAATATTATTGTTAGCGCACAACTTAACATCGTTGCAACAAGCAGCCATGCGAGTTTCTCCCATCGTCTTGCGTGAGTCTTAGTAGTTTCTTTTAACTCTCGAAGTTCAACAGCAGCTTCGCCCCATCTTGCAGCACACTCTTTTTCATGTTCTGCAATTTTCTTGAGAGCCTCTATAGCAGCGCTTTCGTTATCCATTAGACAGGTTTGTTGTCAGCTAAATAGATATTTTTGTTAGCTCCACCAGCAATCTTTTGATTTTCTGGAAGGTAAATATCGTTAGCACCTCCAGCAACTCCAGCAGGGTCTGCATTGGCTATGTCATTTGCACCGCCACCAGTACCTTGAGCATCCTGTAGATAAATGTTTGTATTAGCACCTCCAGCCGTCTTTGGATTTTCTGGAAGGTAAATATCATTTGTACCGCCTTGAATTTTTCCGGGGCCGTTAGGTGGGTTTAAGTATCCTTGACTTTTTGGTTGCATAGTTTTTCTCCTTTAATCTGCATCAGCTATTGTTATTCTTCCCGCTTTTACTTCTTCCATAATTTCAATATAATCTGCGTTTCCAGTATCGCAAGGTATAACTAACGCTCCGCTTGCACCGCGTGGAACAAAAATAGTAGTGTTGGTTTTGACATTACCTAACGGATCTTGGCTGTTTTGATATTTTGCATTTGTAAATTTTGACATGATTACCTCCTACAAGTCTGCACTTAACCAAAAATAACTATCGGTAGCTGCATTAGTGTATAACTGCGATGCTCGCCCTACTGTGGTATCTGTAGAACTACCTACATTAACTGCTCGTATCCAAATAGTAGAAAATGACCTGTAGACTGCACCGTCTTCGCCACTAAAATAAGTAATACTTCCTAAAAATCTATTATTTCCATCAAATATATACACATTATTAAAAGTTGCTGATGGCCGAGTTCTCATTGGAGTCGGAGGGTTTACTTCTATCCAAGAGAATGTTGTTCCAGCCGCTAAACCAGTACCAATAACTACATAATCATCTGTTGCGTCTGTACCACTTGGCCCATACGCCATAAAATACCTTTGACACCGAGAAAGATTTTCTTTAAAAGATTCGTATTGAAATTCAGTGGCTACCTCTCCAAGTTCCATCTGAACGCCAGTAAGATAAAAATTGTCAGAATCATCTGCCAGCACATTTACTTGCCCAACAGCTCTGTTATTTGTTGTTGTCCCCCAACTTGTATTTAAAGAACCTCCACCTGTGTAATTACTTCCTGCTAGTAACCAAAAATTTATATTGAAAGACCTAGCGTTATCGTCATCTAATGCTCCGCTAGTATCTGCTGGAAAAGTGCAACTATGATATTCCCATGTGTCTGCTGATGCGACTGTATAGGATTTACTAACAAATCTATTGTTATCGTAATCATAACATTCTAGAATATGTATTCCTGTTACTGGAGAACGTACCCAAAAAGATATTGTTAATGTTTTTGCTTGAGCATCTCCTTTATTAAGCGACTGCATATCAAATCCTTCAAAAAGCTGTGATATCATCGCTGCATCGCCAGCAGCTAAACTTGCATCTTGTGTAGTAATATCTAATTTTAAAGAATTATTAAAGCCATCAGGTGATTCAGCATCTTGACTTGCATCAACAGCCGCAGCACTTCCCATCCAAATTTTCCAACCATCACAAGCACCATACGCATAACCACTAGCCGCAATAGATTGAGTGCTTCTTTGGGCTATTGCCATATCTCCATTACGAATAAAGCTTCTTTGTGCGAATGGTACTTTAGGTTGTTGTGTGAAAGTAACTTGGCCTGTACTTGCAATAGCCATAGCGTCTGTATCAGAAGCCGAACCTATATTGCCAGCATCAGGAATAACAATATTGCCACCAGTGGTCATTGTACCTCCACCTGTGTATGTACCTGAGACATCTAGGTTGGCGTTTACATCTGCTAACGTGGCATTAAGTTCTATCTCATCTGTTGCATTGATGTCTAAAACAGTAGCACTTGGAGCATTTATATTTTGACTTGCATCGTTAAATTGTAGTTGCATTGTGCTGTTTAATAACAACCCTGTATCTGCAACATGGGTTAAAGTAACATCATTGTCTGCTCCAAATCCTAAAACTGCTGCATCATTCGCAAGTTTTACATCGTGGTTAAAAGAAGCAGTTCCAGCATCACTACCATCTATAGTTAAGAAAGTAGTATCAGAGCTACCGTCAGTACCTTTAAGAATTATATCAGTGTCATTACCCTGTGCATCTATGGTGATGTTTCCTGCACTCGTAGCAAGAGTCACAGCAGCATCACCAGTAGTTAAATCATCTGCTGCGCTTGCTACATTAACAAAAGATAATACTCCACTTCCATTTGTTCCTAATGCTTGCCCACTACTACCATCAGAGGAGGGTATAGTAAATGTTGTTCCACCAGATGTTAATTTTAAATTTGAACCATCTGATGAAACTGCTTCATTTGAATCGTGAAATTGTAGTGTTGGTGTTCCACCAGAATCTTCTAATAGTAAACCTGTATCATGTACATGAGTAAGTGTTATCTCATCATTAGCACCAAAAGATAATATAGCACCGTCATGTTGTAATTCTAAATCTTGTGTTAATGTTACATCGCCATCTGACCCTATTGCAATCGCATCAGTGTCACTTGCACTTCCTATATTTCCTGCATCGGGTATTACAATATTACCACCAGTGGTCATTGTACCACCACCAGTATATGTTCCTGCGCCAGTTACGTTTGCTCCACTAAAAGTAAGAGCTGTCGTTGTTCCTGATTTAATAATAAGATTACCAGAAGTATTGGTCGCGCTACCAAAAGTTGTACCAGCGTCCTTAAAGAAAATGTCTCCGCCATCTGCATCTAACACAATATCAGTGGTTGCGTCAAGCGTAATAGTAGAACCTGAATCTATTTCAGCAATTACTGGAGTTGTTAAAGTTTTGTTTGTAAGTGTTTGAGTCGCTGCAATACCTGCTAACGTATCTGTAGAAGCAGGAAGTGTAAGCGTGACGTTTCCAGAGAAAGCAGAGTGCGCTGGTGCTTGTATAGCTGCGTAGTGAGCATTAGAAGATTCACAATAGAGTCTTACCGCAGATTGCGAACCACCGTTCTTTAAATCTATAAGTCCTGTTTCAATTCCTACGTTTCCGTCAATTAGAACCTGACCAGAACCTTTTGGAGTTAACTTTAAACTAACATTAGTATCACCACCTGTTGCAGCAATCTCAGGTGCATTACCTGTTGCTGCGTTTGTTACATCAATTTGGTTTACGGCAGAGCTTGTGGTCTGAAAAATAATTTGCTCGTTACCGTTTTCATCAGCAATAAAATGTGCGTCATCTATTAAAATATTTTGTGAGTTAGTATCTAGATTACCTCCAAGTTGCGGAGAAGTATCTTCTACTACGTTAGATATTGCAGAGGAGGTTGCTAAACCAGATACAACCGCAGACCTTGCAATTTTCTTTAGACCACCACCCGAAGTATCAATAGCAAGAAATACATCATCATTTGCTACTGTAGATATTTCTGATAATGAAGTAACTGCCGTAGGATTAAAGTTAGTTCCATCTGCAATAAGTAACATCCCAGAAGTATTTGTACCCATTGTCAGGTCATCTCCTGAAATGGTTAAGTCTCCAGTTACCGTAACATTTTGAGAAAACGTTACAACACCACCTGAAGAAATTGCTATAGCATCAGTATCTCCTACAGAACCAATATTACCATCGTTAGGAATAACAATGTTACCGCCAGTAGTCATAAGACCTGCGCCTGTATATGTGCCACTAATATCTAAATTAGCATTTACATCTACAAGCGTAGCATTAAGTTCTATTTCGTCAGTTGCGTTTATATCTAGTACAGTAGCAGAAGGTGCGTTTATGTATTGTGATGAGTCATTAAATTGTAGTTGCATGGTGCTATTTAAAAGCAACCCGGTGTCAGCTACGTGTGTAAGTGTTACGTCTTGGTCATCACCAAAATTTATAACTGCGGCATCTGCAAGAAAAAGATCACTAAATTCTAAAGAGCTTGTACCTAGTGCAGCTCCGTCTGAAGCGTCAGGTACAAATGCGGTATTTGCAGTTATAGTAGTTCCTACAATAGTAGTAGCTGAACTTGCACCAATCGTAGCACCGTCTACTGTACCACCATTAATGTCGGCAGTATCCGCTACCAGCGCATCGGTAGTTACTGTACCATCAAAGTACGCATCTTTAAATTCTACTGAGCTTGTTCCTAAGTCTATGTCGTTATCTGTTACAGGTACAATTGCACCATCTTGTATTCGTATTTGCTCTACTGCGCTTGAAGATACTTGTACAAAAATACCAAAGCGGTTGTTGGTGCTGTCCGTAACTATTTTATTAAGAAAGTCTTGATCGCCTATTTGTGGAACGTGTCCACCTTCTCCAGCCGTTCCATCGTGCTTGTGTCCTGTAGTACCTGAAGAAGCGTAAGAAAATGCAGATAGTAACTGATTATATTCGTTGTTAAATAACGCAGCAGTAATTGTATCTCCATCTGTAATTGTACTTTGTCGTGTATAAGCTACCATTTAAACTATCTCCTATTAAGTGGTGTGTAATCTATGTACAAACCATTTATAGCATACGGAGGGTTTGTGTCTGTTGACCGTATCCTAAAACTTGTTGTGTTTCCAGTACCTTGTACTGCTTGTCGTATCATTGGGTCTTTTGTTCCTCCAAATACTGCCGAATTAAATGTGGCAGTTCCAAATACTGCTGGTACTCTTACACTTGGAGAATAATCGGCTGGTTGTGGTATATCTGTATCCTCGTAATCGTATCGAACTCTAAGTTTAGGCGCACACGTACCTTCAGGAGAAAAAGATATTTTTACATAATTAATTGTTTTGCGAGTCCCGTAATCTCCAAAGTCAAAATCAGGGGACTGATAAGTGGCTTGGATGTTAGCTGCTGTTCCATCGTGTACAAAAGAATTTCCAGTGTCGTGAAGGTAAACATATCCATCGTTATCGCCATGATAAAATTGTTCGTTGTTATCAGTATCAAAACCAGAAACTATTGCTCTTGCTTGGATACCTATGGTTTCTGACCACTCAAATCCTTTGTCTCTTATTGTACCTATAATACCTTTTGATGTAGAAGGAGATTGAGAAGTTGTTGTGTAAAATAATCTGTACTGTGATTTATTTCGTATAACACAGCTTGTAAAAATATTGTTTGCCATGTTTGTTACGGCATCTCTAATTATAGGTTGTATTGCTCTGCTTACGGAACTTAATTCAATATCGTCAATACGTGCTGTAGCTGCAAGAGTACGTACTCCATCAGGACTTAAAAATACTAAGTCACTACCAATTTCCTGTATGCTTCCGTTTGCAAGACACCCTATGTTTTCGGTAATAGGTGTTACTGCAACCGTTGAAGAGTTATTTATATTTTGTAATTTGTGTATACTGTTTAAACAAAATATAATTAAGTCATCACGAAAAGATTTTAATCCTACAATCTTATCTTCAATTACAATACTACCAGAACCTGTTGATGAAAAATCATCGATGTCATTTGTACCAGAATAATAAACTGTATTAGGATTAGTTGTATCTCCTGCTACGACCAAATGTTTATCGTGTATAGTACATACCTTTGCAGTAAGGCTACCTGATATAGTAACATCTTTGACAAAAAATGTACGGTTACTTAATGCGCCTGTACCTGTAATTTTAATGTAGAGTGGTTTAGAGCTTCCACTTTCATCAGTAATAAGAAGTTCACCATGTTCTGTAGTACCTTCGTACAGTGCAAAGTTTACTTGCCCTTGATTTGTCCTAGTGTTTGTAGAACGTCCTGAAAAGGTACTGAAGTTATCTCCACCTGCATCTACACTACTACGGTTCATTAGTAACCATGTTTCGCCATCTGTCGTAAAATAAATGTTTGTTCCGCTTGCAGCAATTACACCACCTGCATAAATAAAAAGACCTGTAATAGCATTAGTGCTATTTGGTCTTGCTGCATCGCTACCACCATAAGCTGAGAAACCGTTTATTCTTCTATAGCCACCGTCTATGTCTACTTCAAAGTTTTCTAGGTCACGGGCAAATCCGGGCTGTGCCAATAATTGAAATTGATTGACGTTTGTATTAAGTCCTCCTACTAATGGTATAGCGTATGGTTGGCTTGGCATTACATAAACCTTATACGATCATCTTTAACATAGTTAGGTGTTGGCTCCATTAGGTGCAGCTTCATAGTTTTTAAGCCACGCTTGTAGTCTTCGAGTGCAAACGCAGCGCCTTGGTTGTTGTCTTTAAACTGGTGCATATAGTATCTTGCACGATTTATTAACACAGGAACATATAGGTCTGGAAAAACTATAGCATCTCCGTGTGCAGAAAGTTCTGTAGGTAAGTTATACGCATAATAATAAATACGATATACTTGATCAGGTATTGGAGATAATCCAAACTTTCGATTGTCAGGACTTTTAATTACTCTGTCAGGTGTACCGCCCTCTGCGTCCTCAGCGTCATCTTTGTTTTGCGCTACTCTAAAGTAATCTTTCCACTCTTCAATACTTGTAAACCGTAAGTTACGCACTGTATAAGGTGCGCTTTCACCGCTTACACCTACTGTCGTTAGTAAAAAATTATCCCAATCTACATAGCTATAGTCATCTACAATGCTACTTGAAGCAGCTTTTAATTCATACCAGCGTGTACCTGCGGTAGTTTCTACGTAAACATTACCGTACATAGGGTCAGTAGAACCTGATTCTCCTACAGCTAAAAAAGGCCATTGCGGTTCTTCATTAACCATATCAAGATAAGCACGATTAACTAAATCTTTAATATGAGTTTGAACACCCACAGACGAAGAAAAGTTAGAGGAGGTTAATTCAACTTCGTTGAACTCCCTTAACAATTCATTCGTTAATTGAAGATAAGTGGTTGCCATTAGTAAGAAGTTTTAATACGTTGTTCCATACTAAACTTAGAACCTTGGGCTTTACCAGCATTGTAAAATTTGTTTTCTAATTCATGTATGCTTTGGTAGTTTTCAATACCTTCTTTAACCTGTTTAGTTTCTTCAGGTTTTGGTTCTTCCATCATAGACATTATTAACATTTAAGTATCCTCTAATTTATTGTAATTGAAGTTGGCTGTTGTTCTTCTGGTATCTTCACTTTAAGAAGTACCGTTAGAAGCCCATCAGTAAACTCAGCATTTTCTACAACAACGTGTTCTGCAAGTGCAAAGTCACGTATAAAAGACTTGCCACTGATTCCTTTATGTAAGTAGGAATCTTTTTCGTCAGACGATTGTTTCTTGCCTTTGATTGTTAGTTTAGCATCTGTTCTGGAATGAACGACTTCAATGTCTTTTTTATTCCAACCTGCTAAAGCTACTTCGATTTTATATTCATCATCGTCAATCTTAACAAGATTAAATCTTGGGTATTCTACTTGGCTGTAACCATTCATAAAGTTTCTTTGTAAACGGTCAAAGCCTACTAAAAAATTGTTGAAATCAGATAAAGCGAGTGTATTCATAGTATATCTCCTATTTCCTTTCGGTAAATGTTTAGACCCTTTCGGTGTCTGCTTGTGCATCTTTTTTGTTTTTACGAAAAATGCGGTCGTAATTCTCATCATATTTTTTCTTGTCAAACCCTTTACGGTAACGACTTTCTTTACTGACAATCGTTCCTGTGTGCATGACAATTGGTTTTTCGTCTGATCCTAGTTGTGGCATACAAAAATCTCCAAAAAGGTTTGGGGGCGGTTAAGCCCCCTTACCATATTAGTCAATTCCGTAGAACGCTGAAACGAGTGCTTCGCCTCGCAGAACTTTAGCGCCATAAACGTGTAGTCCACGTACTATGTCTCCAAAGCTATCAGGGTCACGGAGAACCTCAGTGCTAGTAATCGTCTGAGCAGTAGCAGTAGAAGAAATATGTCCAGCAATACACTTACCAGCAGCGTTGCTAGTGTCTGCTATATTGTTGGTTTTATACATATTAAATCCACGCAACTTACCAGAAGATACTAGTCCGTTACGAATTGAACCTTGACCAGCATTGTAGTCTACTGACAAAAGCTTAGAGGCACTTTGAGAAAGCACTTCATAAAAGTCAGGACTTGCTAAGAACCAACGTCCTTCTTCGGGTACGTTTTGTTCATCAAGCAGTCGAGCCATTTTTGCCATGACATCAATTGGGTCATGTTCGTTAGAACCAAAACCTATGTCTAAGTTACCTGTTCCGTCAAACGTACCAGAAGCAAGGTCAGTCGCATTGTCTGATCCCATTACATGATCTGGGCTTGAGCTGGAAACTCCAGAAAACATAGAAATAATTACACCTGCATCAAAAGCATCACGCAATGCGTAAGCGGCTGAAGAGGTTGCTACGTCACGAAAGTTAACGTGGGACATTTGAGTTTCAATGTCATCAACGATAAACTTAAATGCGTTTGCTATATCAACAACCAAAGTTACTTCTGAGTCAGTTAACTTAGTTGCTGAGACAGTGCCTCCTCTTTCATACTGATCCACAGTGATTTCGGGTTCTTTGATAATTCTTACGCTATCACCAAAGTTTGCAATTTCACCAGCATAGTCCGTGTTAGTGATCGCTTCGGCTACAGAAGCCTTACGAAAAAAGTTTAGAACCTGCTTGGAATAAACCTTTGGTAAAAAGAATGAATTAGTTTGGCCACTTACAGAGTTACCAAAGTTAGCATTGGTATCCGTACTTGGCTCAAAAAATTGGTCTGAAGTATTACTAGCCATTTTTATATCCTCCTAGTGAGTAATTAACCTTTTACTACTCTGCCTTCTGATATAGCTTCTCGTATTTCATTTTCATACTTATCAAACTTATCAAGAGACATCGCAGCGATTTCCCCTTCAGTCCAAATCTTAGGTTGTTTAGCATCTATAGTAGTTGTCTTGGTAGACACCATATCTGCTGCTGAACCTTTAGGTTTAGACTGTGATTTAGTTTGAGTTTTGTAACCATTCTCAGCTTTAAAAAGATCAATAGCCTTTGACGCTAACTGAGCATTGTCTGGATTTTTATATATCCATTCTTGTATTTGCTCTGGTTGCGCTTCAGCCCACCCATGAAATTCTTCAGAGTTCCTGAGTTCAGGAAAGTCTGGATGTTTTGCAAGTATATCAGCTTCAGCTTCACGTTGTAAGATACGCGCTTCACGCTCTCTTATTGCACTAAGCTGTTCTTCAATCTGTCCTACTTGTTCAGAACTTCGTAAGTGTGCGACAGTCTCTACTGTGTCATACAGATCAGGATATTCTTCCTTGAACTTTTCTATGTCTTCTTGAGTTTTAGGGGCTTGGTATTGGGGTCTGGCGGTTGCCAGCAACTCCTGCTCCCTCTGTTTAAATTCAGAAAGTTTATCATCATAATGACGTTTGAGATCATCGTATCTCTTTTTATAATTAGTTCGTTTTTTGGGAGTCTTTTCTTCTTCTCCTTCCTCTTCAGGGGCCGTATTCTGGGTAGCCTTCTTAGGTTTTTCAAAAAACAATTGATCCGCAGTATTTACCTTTTCACCGTCTGGTGTATGCCAAGGTTTATTCATGTTATACGGATTCGCTTCTTCCTCCTGTGTTTGGGTTACTTCACTCATAATATATCTCCTACGGGGCTTGTACTCTACAAGGTAGCCATACTAATTCTTTCTTTTGGCCGATGAAAAAATCTATGGGGCTTGTCCTGTCAAGGTAGCCGTTGGTTTAAATTAACTAAGACTGGGTGCTTTATTAGCTTTTGTAGCCATGAGTTCCATTAACTCTTTGTCTACACCACCTGTCATAGTCGTGTTAGCGTTTGTGTTAGCCATAAGACCTCCACGTTGACGCTGTTGTCGCATCATACCACCATCAAAAGCACGTTCTGCGTCATCCATCATTGTTTGCAGGTTATCGGCTCCGATCTGGTCTGTTGCTTTTTTGGTCATCACAAACTCTCCATCTGACAATCGTGCAGGTATTGAGTCTGATAAACCATCTCCGGGGCCTTGGACTTCTCCTGCCCCAGAAAACTCAGAAGCTGTGTCTACAACCTTGTCAAATATCATGCTTAGTTGTGGATCAGCTTCTAAAGTATTCATTAAATAATCTTGTTCTTCTTCATTAAGAGATTCGCTCAGTACGAACTCCATGTAGTTATCTTCCATTTCAGCATCAGGTCTTTGGTCTGCTGCTTCTATCTCTTCTGGCGTAGCGTTTGGATAAGTATCTACAGGTACATCTTCCATTGGAGCTTCGGCGGTTAACTCTGGTGGAATTTTCATTGCTCCACCTTCATTCTTTTCATCTCTTGGCATTGGATCTGAAGCTTCAAAAATAGCTTCATTAGTTTCAGGGTCAACAGGAAGCGCTCTTTCAAGCTCTGGAATATATCTAAATATACGACCTTTACTATCTTTTTTTGGAGTAATGTTTTGTTCTTTAAATTGAACAGCATATATTTTTCCATTATGTACAAACTCTGCTGCTCCAGCCGAAAAAGCTTCACTAAATAATCTATCTTGTTCTGCTCTATCTTGTGCAGCTTTATCGCTTACTCCAGCAGTTGCTGTCATTGCTTGTGTTTCGGCTTCACTAATTTGATCAGGTGTAGCTTCTTCTAGATCTATTCCAGAGGCTTTTAAATTTGCTATGACTTTATCAGCCATTTCTTTAGTTTCATATGTACCAACAGTTCCAGCAATTCCTCCAGCAGTTCCTAAACCTAACATTTTAAAAGCTTTTTTTCGTGACTCTCTATCTACAGGTAGCCCTTCTCCAAACCCCTCTGCCCTTATATTCTGACCAACTGTGCCTTCTGTAGTAACAGCTCTATACATTTGTCTGATTTCATCAGCAGCCCTAGCCGCTAGTGGAGCATCATCAGGAATTGTTTTACCACCACCTCTTCGTTTCGCTTCAATTTTACGTATGTCTCCTACGTGCTTATCTGTATAAGGAGAATTATTTTTCCAATCTGACCCATATACATTTTCAAGAGTTGTTTCGTGTAATTTTTTTCCCTTTAAACCTTCAGCCGCTAAATTTTCTGATTCTTTGTATATAGCGCCTATGTCTCTAGGTAGCGCTTTTTCTAATTGTTTATTACTTTTTGTAAGTGCATCTGAAATAACATTTTTTAATAATAAACCTGCATCAACTACTTTGCTTCCTACGCCAAACTGCTCTCTATCGGTAGGAGATAATATAGAAGATTTATTTCGATTGCGTGTTTTTTTATTTTTTCGCGCTGGTTTTTTCATATATTACATCTCTTTTTCATTAAGTGTCGAAATAACATTATCCTTGAGCTGCTCTAGGAGTACCAGAGAACTCAGCTTCCCCTGACTGCGGAACAACTCCAGTTCCGATGTTGCCACCGCCAGTACCTGTTGCTCCAAGGTCTTGCGGTTGTGGAGGTACAGCTTGAGGGCTTCCCATGCCTCCTTGTTGTTGATCAGGGGTAGGAGTTTCTTCGCCAGTTGTTTGTCCATTTTGCATACCTATAATTTGTGCCATGATCGCAGCTTCTTCTGGATCATTCATGAGTTCATCTGGGTCTAAGTCTAGGCTATACGCTAACTCAGAAATTAATTTGTTCATCTTTATAAACGGAGCAACCGCAGGATTTTGTACTGTTTGCAAAAACATAGTGAGTCTTTGTGACCGTACTTCTTTCTGCATTAAACTATTTGTACCTGTTGCTTTTATTTCTAAATCTCCGTCTACGCCTAATTGTTTTTCAAGAAACTGCATATTCCATTGAAAGTACGATTCGCCTAAAGGCTTTAATAAAAAATCATCCAAGTTTTTTATTACTGTCTTTATGTTAAGTGACGCTGCACCCAATAACATGGACATACCAGAGGCCGTTCTTGTCATGCTTTGTACGCCTGTTTGACCATGCGAGTAACTTGGAATACCTGTTTGTTCATCTGCAAGCTGTCGAAACTTATCAAACATCATCATGTTTTCTGTGGATGTATTCGGAAACTTTAATCCGTTTATTGCAGTTCCGGGAACTCCAGCTTGTCTTTTGAATACTTTTCCGGGATATACTTCCATACTTTGACCACCTACCAAAGCAGTCTCATCTACATCAAATACTAATGAACCTGAGAGTGCTAGGTTGTCGATAGCCATTCTCGCGTGTCCATTCATTATCTGTTGCGAGTCATCCATGTTTTCTGCTACACCAATACCAAAGAAACTATAAGGATTCTTTTCGTAAGGAAACGCTTGATAGGGTACTCTAAATGGTGTAAACGGATTGACAACTGCTCGTAACAGTTTACCGTTAGATATCCACGCATTGATTTGTACTTCATCTAAATCGTCTACATCTTCTGGAAGCTCCATTCCAACTTCACGGGCATACTCTGCATCCATTACACCCCAATATTCTAAAACCTCGTATTGTCCTAAACCATAGTCCATTGCGCCATCTTCATCACGAAGCTCATGCTCGTAGTCTTGCTCTATATAATTTGGCCCCATGTTCAAACATTCGCGAATAGCATCTCTATCAAAGTAAGGCATCTTTCCCAAAGCTCTTAACTGGCTTCTGTTTAAACGATGTCGGTGAAAGATATATTCTGCTTCGTCCATAGTTGTAGCGTTAGGATCAGCGAAAAAATCCCAAATGGATACAAACTCAATACGAGGAACACGTACATTAATAGGTGTATATGTTCTACTACCTTCGGAGTCTTCAGCCCATCTATTAAGTGTTTTATTGAAGTTAAATGGCCCCTTAATGATTCCTGTACCGAACAGAGAACATTCAAAAAGTGCCGACCGTAGCTCACTAGAGCCATTGGATTCTTCAATTTGATCATGAATTAACTTTTCCATCCTCCTTGCTGCTTGTTGAGCAGGGTTTACTTCTAAGGCTTCTGGAATAGGACTTAGCCCTTCTGTCATATTTAATTTTTTTTCAGGGCGTACTACTTCAAATTTACCTGAGCCGTAAGTTGCTCCGGGTTTTAGTACACGGCCATCCCCTTCATATCCCACATCAAATGGGTTATCTAGTTCCTCCGTTGGTTCTTCTTCTTCCGACATCTGTGGTGGAGTAGTTTCCAGAGAAGGATTAAAGTGTGCGTGTTCTTCAATCCCCTCTGGAACATTGGTTTCGGATACACCAATAGGAAACTTATTTCCACCAAAAACTACATCGACTAGTTGTCCAAATGCAGCCAAAACTTTCGTTTTTGTTACCTTAACAAATACTCTAGACTTTTCAGATTCACGGAAACGTATATGTTTTCCGTATAGCCCACGATAGTTATGGTAAGCAGTTAGCCAGCGAGTCTCGTCTTGATCTCTTGCAGACTGTGCCGAAGCATACCTATCCATAAGCAAACCAACAAGACTAACACGCAAGGACTCGTCAAGATTGAGCGTCTTACCGTGTTCATCTTCAACTTCCTGAAAATAAATCTCGTTGGCAGTTAGAGTATTCTCTTCATTCATTAGACGTTATACACAATTCCATCACTAGGTAAAGCACCTAAATGCAAAAACTGCACTAAGTAAGTTACGGTTGTTGCAGCAGTTCCTAAGTTATTAGCCAAAGGCGTTAGGCGAGCGTGTAGTGTTCGAGCAGCCGCAGAGTATAGCGTAGCTGCAATTACAATAGCTTCTGAAGTTGCTGGCCCACCTACGACACCTGCTGTTACTCCCGTACCTACAAAAGCATTAGCAGCATGACCGTGAGAGTTTTGAATGATATACAAAGGTGCATTTGCAGTCCATGTTACTGCGCTGCCACCGTCATCTAAAATTGCTTTTTGGTCAATAAGCTGACCGCCACCTGCGGAAGTTCCTAAATCAAAGTCTACGTCATCGCCTGAAGCACCTGCGGTTACAATGTTACCTGCTGGAATTGCAATTAGATTACGAATAATTGTATCTGCTGGTTGCGTAAAGCTAACATCAGTATTTGTATCTGCGGTAACAGCAATTGTTCCCGTTGTTACGGAAGTCCAAGAATGAACCATGTTATCAGCCATGAGTCTTACGGAAGCAAGATCGGCTGTGTTTCTTCCTGAATCCCTTATATCTATTACTGGACTTGCCATAATATTTCTCCTATTAGTATCCGAATGTTGAGTCTGAAGGCGTATATGCCTGTTGTAAATGTAAATGTCTTAACCGACTATGTGGGTCAGCTAATCTTGGCCTTGACATAATTAAATATCTTAATGCGTCATAGGCATGGTCAGGTGCATGAGTATCGACATCTTCAGGATTGTTCTTATCCAGAGGAAGACCTTGAAGCTCGCGTATCAGATTAGGGCAAGTATTAAAAATTTGTATTCGTGGCCTTCCGCTTTGCTGTACTTTAAGATATTCGTGAATTTGAATTTTTCCTTGGACACGATTCTTATCTGCTCTACGAAGCTTATGACCTGCACGTTGTAGAGTTTCCCCTACTGTTGGCCCCGTAGTTCCTGTTCTTGCCCAAGCCGAGGTATCCAATACGCCTTGAACACTATACGGGTCTTCGACTTCCATCTGTGTAATCACGGTGGCTAAGTCTTCACCCGTTAAATTTTTTCGGTATAGTTCTCTGTAAATTACCAGAGTACCGTCTGTTGGGTCTACTGCTCCCCAGATGCAAGCGCTTTCTGAGGCATACCCGTAGTCAATTCCTTTAACTCGTTCCCATCCGATTGGTATATCAAA
>Ga0163179_10000540_pt1 | contig 27176 bp, 25 predicted proteins | sample AtlANTMetagenome_FD_109643 | JGI IMG/M metagenome (GOLD analysis project Ga0163179, IMG submission 109643) | Marine eukaryotic phytoplankton communities from the Atlantic Ocean - Atlantic ANT 2 Metagenome | ecosystem: Environmental > Aquatic > Marine > Oceanic | place: North Atlantic Ocean...
CCTCGTGAAGGAATATTCGATGCACGAAGCAAAGCGCACAGCAGCACACCATGCTCGGTGCAATCGCCCTCTTGACTTCGAGCTGTCTGAGATGCAGAGCCGAATGCTTTTGACATATTTTTCTCTGTTATATGCTCATATACTTTTTTTCTGAGCGCAAGTGCTATCTCAAACTGCGCAGAATCTTCAGGCAAATGCATAATTGCGTCCTGCGCTATTTGGCGTACTTGAACATCAGTACTATCACAAATAGCTGATGATTCAAGATAATCTGTTTCTAACTCTACTGCAGTTGCTTCAACTGGTTTATTCAAATCGACCACGAGCGTTGCTGAACCATCATCATTCTGTGTTGCAACCTGATAACCCGTTGAAGGCAAAATTACTTTTGAGTTATCTTTACTAGTCAATCGCATCCTTAGTATCGACTCTGCACTATCAATTTTTTTATTTGGTTCTACAAATAGACTCACCATTAATTCGGGAACTTCCACTACAGGAGCAAGCGCCTCGTCACGACGGGCAATTGTATTAGTAATTGCACCAAATCCGGCATTCATTGATGAACCAACGTGCAAACCATCGCTGGTATAGAACTCTGTACCTATTACAGGCATTTTGTCATTCACGGTTTCCCACGCGGTCACAACCATCGGCTTGCCAAGAACATTTTTAGTTTCATCGCTCATCTTCGTCATGACAACGGTGACAATTGAAGGCCCTAGCTCAGGCGTCATTGTCTGATAAGTGATTGTGGCGGCACCTTCCTTCATCTTTTGAATAAAGAGTTCTTTCTTTTCTTGTGGAGTTAACCAAATCTCCTTTGGGGTTGGCACTCTTTTAATAATAGGCATACCACCTGCTTCAGAAGTCATCTGAATCTCACCATCTTTAAACAGCCATTCAGATGTTTGAACTTGGCCCATTGCCTCTTGAGAAGTCGATACAGAAACCGGCTCCCCATCTTCCGTTTCTACAAATTCGGAAGTTACTTTAATAGAAAGCTCCATGCCTCCTCGAGACAGCGTCATAAATTGCACAGTACTAGTCTTAATTCTGGCGTCTTTAGTTTCGACAACTTCTTGAGCCCACCCTGACTTAACACCGTCTATGGAGACGGCGTACCATTGCTGATCTGTAATACTCCAATCACCCAGTACAGTAGAAGTTAAAACAAGAACTAAAAGAAATAATACTTTATGACATGTCTTCATTTAAAGCCTCCTCAGGGCGCATTAGTGGGAACAAGATAACATCTCGAATTGATTCATTCCCCGTAAGTAACATGACAACGCGGTCGATGCCAACCCCCAAACCTCCAGCCGGCGGCATCCCGACACGTAGTGCATGAATAAAATCTTCATCAAGTGATCGGAACGCATTCACTTCATCATCTGCACCATCAAGTTGTTCCGTGAACCTTTGCAATTGCAAATCAGGGTCATTCAACTCTGTGTATGCATTTGCGATTTCCATATCTGCAATAAATAACTCCCATCGATAGGATAAGGTTACGTCTTCAGCATGTGGGCGAGTCAGAGGAGAAATAGCACTTGGAAAATCCGTTACGAATGTTGGTCGAGTTGCATCAAGTGCTGACTCAGCATAACCATCAAACAGGTCGCTCACGAGTAACCAATGATTTTTAGTAAGCGCATCTCCAAAACCAAGTTCCTGAGCCTTTGCTCGAATAGCAGACTCATCATGTATTGAACAATCAAGCGCTCGAGAGAACAGCTCCGAATAGGAAACACGATCAAATGGTGCTGAATAATCGATGGTAATTTCACCAAAAGGCATTGCGGATGGATCACCCACTGCTGCTGCTGCTGAGCGGATCATGCCTTCTGTTAACTTAAGCATAGTTTCGCAATCGCCAAATGCTTGATAGGACTCGAGCATTGTAAATTCAGGATTATGTCTTCGAGATATACCTTCATTTCTGAAGTTTCTATTAATTTCAAAAACTTTGCGCATCCCCCCAACAAGCAATCGCTTTAAATAAAGTTCGGGTGCAATGCGCAAAAACAAAGGGATATCGAGTGCATTGTGATGCGTCTCAAAAGGTCTTGCCGCTGCACCTCCAGCTAAGGGCTGCATCATTGGAGTTTCTACTTCCAGATAGCCCTGCTGGTCCATAAAGGAACGAATCGTGGAAACAATTAGAGACCGTTTTTTAAATGTCTCAATGGTGTCTTTACTGGAATACATATCAACATAGCGTTGGCGATAGCGTAACTCTGCATCACTTAGTCCATGAAATTTTTCTGGAGGTGGAGCCAGTGATTTGCATGCAATTTCAAAGGAGTCCGCCCAGACACAAACCTCGCCCTTATTTGTCTTGCCCATTTTTCCTGTCGCAACGATAATGTCTCCATAATCGAGTTTGCTTGCGACTTTAAACTGTTCTATAGGCATTGCTGCCTTTGAGCAACTTATTTGCATATCTCCACTATCATCACGAATAACTAGAAACGTCAATTTGCCCATGGCACGATGTTGGATACAACGACCCGCAACTGCGACTTCTGGCCTATTGTCTTCCTCTATGTTTTCCTTAAATGCATCATGTGCTTCTTGGCAAAACAGATCTCTAGCTTCAGAAAGCGGTAAGAGTCCATCCACACGGCGACCCCAAGGATATACGCCATACTCTTCAATCCATCGTTCCATTTTTGCTCGCCTTGCGGCGACAAGTTGGGATTCATCTTGTTGTTGTGCTTTTTGTTCTGTCATAAAGAGTAGGATAGTACCTGTAATGAACGAACAAAGCGACAAACTATGGCAAGGTGTGGCAATTATTACTGGTGCGAGTTCAGGCATAGGGGAGGCTATTGCTCGTAAACTCGCAAAAAATGCACAGGGCCTTGTTATTGGCGCTCGAAGATTCAATCAAATTAAGGAGCTAGCAAGTTCCCTCGGCGACCATGTCATTCCCATTGAATGTGATGTGCGAAAAAAAGAAGATGTGGCAAAACTTGCCCAGACAGCTATTCATCATTTTGGACGTATCGATGCAATTATTAATAATGCAGGGATTCTGCCTGTGGCCTCAATGCTACGATGCCATGTGGATGATTGGGAAAATATGATTGATACCAATCTCAAAGGCGCCCTGTATGGTATTGCTGCAGCACTGCCCCAAATGCTTGAACAAGGAACAGGACGAATTATTTCTATTAGCTCAGAAGCGGCGAGAAAAGTATTTCCTGGGACCGGAGTTTATTCAGCAACAAAACATGCGATTCGTGTAATTAGCGAAGGGTTGCAAAATGATTTAAGCGCACGCAGTAAAAAAGATGGGAATACTATTAAGGTGACAACCATTGCGCCAGGTGTTGTGATGACAAATCTTACTGATTCTGTGACCTACCCGCCAGCAAAAGAAGCAATGAAGCAAAGCATGGAATCTACAAGCAACCCGTTGCAATCTTCTGATATTGCCGATTGTGTTGAATACGTCCTCAGCACTCCACCCCACATTGAAATTGGCGAGTTAACGATTCGCCCTGTAAAACAAATTATGTAATCATGAAGACCATTCAACGAATTGGAATTTTAACCGGTGGCGGAGATTGCCCAGGGCTCAATGCAGCAATCCGTGGTATTGGGAAATCCGCGCTATACCATGGCATTGAAGTGATAGGGATACATGATGGCTATGTTGGGCTCATTGAAAACAGTACACGAAAACTGAGCATGAAGGACCTGTCTGGCATTTTAACAAGGGGCGGAACAATACTGGGAACGAATAACTCTAGTTCGCCCGAGCGGCACTTTATTGGTAGAAATAATCAAGGCAATCCCATTTATGAAAACGCTGTCGACAGATGCTTAACAACTGGGAATACCCTTGGCCTCGATTTACTTTTTGTCATTGGCGGCGACGGGACATTTACCTGCACTAAACCTCTGGTTGAAGCTGGGCTCCCTTGCATCGGTGTTCCAAAAACAATTGATAATGATATTTTTGGGACTGACCTTACAATCGGATTCACCACTGCTACACGAATTGGAACGATGGCGCTTGACCGGCTACATTCGACTGCTGACAGTCACCACCGTGTCATGATTTGTGAACTTATGGGAAGAAACGCTGGCTGGCTTACATTAGCCAGTGGACTTGCATCAGGATCCGATGTTATTTTGATTCCTGAAATACCTTACGATATTGATTCCGTCTGCCAATTCGTTGAGCATCGGCGAAGTGAACATAGTGGGTTTTCAATTATTGCGTGTGCAGAAGGTGCAAAACCTCTAAACGGCTCCCCCGTTATTTCTAAACATATTGAGACAAGCCCTGAAACTGTTCGGCTTGGTGGTATCGGAAGAATGCTCGCGCAAGAAATTGAAGATCGCACGGGTATCGAAACGAGAACCTCTACACTTGGGCACATTCAACGTGGCGGCGAACCTGCTGCGACTGATCGAGTTATCGCCACTTCGTTCGCAACTGCGGCATTCGAAATTGCCATGCAAGGCGAAATTAATAAAATGGTTGGATTGCAAGATGGCCACATTGCAATTAACAATATTCTTGACGCAGCAAACAAACAACGGCTTGTTCCAACCGATCACCGTTTTATACGAGCCGCCCGCGCAACTCAAACTTGTTTCGGAGACTAGATTTTCATTATGAAAAAGTATCTTCCGCAAGTATAAATTTCGCAGCTTCGGCAAGAGATGGTGCGTAGAGTGTTGGGGTAACTTCCTCAGTAATCCTACCCGGGTCTGTCAACCAAATTGTTTTACAACCGGCCGCATGACCTGCTTGAATATCGCGCGCGGTATCACCTACCATCCAACTTGCGGCAAAGTCAATATCAAAATCTTCGCCTGCTTGCAATAGCATGCCAGGCTCCGGTTTTCGCCATGGATGATTTTCTCGCCATTCGATAAGCTTCCCCTCTGGGTGATAACAGCAGTAGTAGTAACGTTCAATTGGGCCAACAAGTGTGTCGATATGATCATGGACGATAAAAATATCTTCTTCTTTGAAAGCCCCTCGTGCAACTCCTGCTTGATTAGTCACAACAAGAATCAACCAGCCAGCCTCTGAAAGTGCTGAAATTGCTTCTTTTGCCCCATTGATAAGATTCACACCGCTCGGATCACCTAGGTCACCCTGATTATCAATGATGGTACCGTCTCGATCTAGAAATACTACTTTTCTCACCACCATAGAATACAACGAATGCCACTTCCGCAAGACATCCAACACCTAGCAATTCTAATGCCCTCTTGGCTGGGAGATATTGTGATGGCGTCATCAGTTTGGCAAATCGCAAGAAAGCAGTATCCAAATGCAATTATCACGGCGGTTGCAAGGCCCCACCTGGCACCACTACTTGAGACTATTGACGTATTCGATGATGTCCTTTCTCTTGATATGAAAAACTCTGTATTCAAATCTGGAAAAATACTCAAGAGAATCAAAGCTGATGCAATTATTTTATTGCCAAATAGTATTCGAAGCGCACTGATTGCAAAATTAGCAAGCATTCCTAACAGGTGCGGGTACAAGCGAGATTGGCGCTCTTGGCTTCTTACAGAAGCTGTAAGCGTCGGAAAAAGCACGACCCCTACACCCACCACGAGCTACTATCTTAAGCTAGCGAATGCTATTTTTGGGACAAACGAAACGATGGCGACTCCTTCACTTGGCGAGCAAAACAAAAACTTATTTTTTGACGAACAACACAAACCAATTGTTTTATTAGTGGCCGGTGCAAGTAAAGCGAGAAAGCGATGGGCACCTGAACAATTCGCAAAAGTTGCTGATGCGTTGAGCGATATGGGTGCAACTTGTTTTTGCATTGGCGCACCACATGAATATAATCTAGTACAACAAATTGCCGATTCAGCGAACTCAAATGTTTACAATCTTATTGACAAAGAAATCCCCTTAGGATCACTGCCATCTTTAATTGCTCAAGCAGATTTGATGATTACCAATGACACTGGTCCACGACACATTGCAGTTGCAACTGGCGTTCCGGTCATAACACTCTATGGTCCAACAGATTACCGATGGACTGAATATGAATGCAAAAATGATGTCCCCGTTTTAGCGGATCCTTTTTTACCAATTCAATATGTTGCAGATGAACATCCCGAGCAATGCGACATTCAAAAGATTCCAGCAAGCGACGTTATTGAACTAGCGAAACAGTTTATTCGTTAGGTAATCCAATTTTTGGCTCTTCACCACTAATAATTCGAACAATATTCGAACGGTGCTTCCAAAAAACCATCATAGTAATAATCCCTGTAATCGCGAGCATCGGCCATGCATGCTGAATTGTCGATTGCATAAATACGATAATCGCGGCATCCACAAAAAGTACTAAAGAAGCCAGTAAGCTCGCGAGTGAAATCATTTTTGAAGTCTTTACTGAAATAATCCAAGCAAAAAAAGCTAGCAAAACAGGGATTGTCAAGAGAGGCCACATTGCTACCATTCCACCAAATGTTGTCGCCACGCCCTTACCGCCACCAAACTTCAAAAAGAACGAATACATATGACCAAGGAGTGAAGCGAGGGCTATGCATATCCAAAGGAGCATGGAATTTGTTGATATTGAATCAATTGGCTGACCATATGTTCCTGCAATATGCCCAATCCAAAACACAGGTAGTGCACCTTTAAGTACATCAAAAAAGAAACATATAAATCCATATTTTCTGCCAAGCACTCGGCCCACATTTGTAGCGCCAATATTTTTTGAACCCTTTTGACGTATATTCACGCCTTTGAATTTTGCTATGAGCACGCCAAATGGAATGCTGCCTGCAAAATATGATAAGACGATTGCTAAAAACCATTCACCAGCTGTCATAACAAGCATACTATCAGGAGAACCAATGTCGGTCTGAGATCAACAAAAAACCGCGTTAAGTCTCGATTTAGAAAAGGTAAGACAAAAAGTGCGACAAATAACCAACCAGTAATTGATTGAAGAAACAAGCCTGCGCATATGTAAGCAAAAAGACTGCATAGCCACACTCCTTTTCCTCCAAGAGAACATGCTAGCGTGCTACAACCTGTTGCTCGATCGTATGAGATATCAATCAAATCGCAGACAAGTGCATCTGCTGTGCATAGCAACATAAATGCAAAAAGCACAGCATATGAATTGTCAAAACTATTCAACACCCAGCCGAATAATGCGATTGAAAAACCAACCATACATGGTTTAATAAAAGGAATTGAGCGAAGAGGCTTCATCATAACCCCTCGACCATAGGCAATGATTCCTGCAAACGAACAAAACGATATGAGAGCAACTAGTGGATTATGCATTGCAAAAGGCACAAGCGAAGAAATAAATAGAAGAATAGAAAGAAGCAACAGTAGTCGTCTGTGTGCAGATGCAAGTTCATGACGCTTTTGCATGTGTTGATTCTCGCAGGCGTCTGAACGATGAAAGATATAGATACTAGACGTAATAAGAGCGGAGCCTATTAATAATGATGGCGACTGCTTTGAGCCACTCATTCCAAACATCAAAGCGACGATACTTGTGACATACGCGAGCGCAGGAACTCCTAATACGGTTAACCATGGCATACACCTATCTTATCTATATTGTGAGCGTACTCTTCACAGACATGGTTTCAACAACAATACTCTGCCACATTAGTGTGGAGTTTCTCGTACCGAGTACAATATGGCTATGGACCAGAATAGTGGATACCAATCGCCGTTATCGGGGCGCTATGCCTCTAAGCAAATGCAAGAGTTATGGTCGTCTAGACGAAAGATAGGCACGTGGAGACGACTCTGGCTTGCGCTGGCTGAATCTGAGCAAGAGCTAGGTCTTAACATTACAAATGAACAACTTGATGAAATTCGAGCGAATCTCGATAACATCGATTTTGATTGTGCTGCCACCTATGAGAAAGAACTTCGACACGATGTCATGGCCCACGTTCATGCACTTGGCGATGTCGCTCCGACAGCACGGCCAATCATCCATCTAGGAGCAACTAGTCAATTTGTTAACTGCAATACGGAGATGTTACAAATCCGCGAATCGGTACAACTCATTGCCGCAAAACTTGCAAAAGTAATTACCAATTTGTCTTCATTCGCGCAGAAATACAAGGCCCTCCCCACCCTTGGTTTTACGCACTACCAACCAGCTCAACCAACTAGCGTTGGAAAACGCGCCACATTATGGGCGCAAGATTTCGTGCTAGCGCTTGAAGATCTTGAATTTCGTTTGGACAGCTTACGATTTCGCGGAGTTCGTGGTGCAACTGGTACGCAAGCATCATTTCTTGATTTGTTTGATGGCGATCACAACAAAGTACTTCAACTTGATGAACTAGTAACCGAGAAAATGAGTTGGGATAAAGATAAACGCCTAGCAGTGACCGGACAAACCTATCCCCGTATTGTAGATGCTCAAATTTTATCTTCGCTTGCGGCAGTAGCTGCCGCAGCCCATAAGTTTGCAACTGACTTGCGCTTGCTTGCAAATAGGGGTGAGCTAGAAGAGCCATTTGAGAAAAAACAAATTGGCTCATCCGCAATGGCCTATAAGCGGAATCCAATGCGATGTGAGCGCGTATGCGCACTTGCCCGATTTGTAATGAATATGCCGCCAAATGCATTACAAACAGCATCTGTGCAGTGGATGGAAAGAACGCTCGACGATTCAGCAAATCGACGCCTCACTCTGCCAGAAGCTTTTTTAACCCTTGATGGTGTCCTTGACGTAGTTTGCAACATTACAGATGGGCTTGTTGTGCACAAAGCAAAGGTGCGAACTAACTTACAAGAGGAAATGCCTTTCCTTGCAACTGAGCGCCTCATGATGGAGGCTGTTCGCAATGGCGCTGACCGCCAAGATGCTCACGAAATTGTTCGAGCCCATGCAATTGAAGTTGCAAGGCTAATCAAACAAGAGGGCATTTCAAATAACCTCCTAGAATTGCTTGCTACAGAACCCATATTTAAAGATGTTGATCTAGATATGGCTACTGATCCAAGTGGTTTTATAGGGCGCTCGGTGGAGCAAGTAGATGAATTTTGCATAAAAGTCGCCGAGCCAATTGAACAAAAGTACAGTACCAAATTGCTCGAGAATGTTGAATTAAAGGTATAAAATCCTTATAAAAACCTAACAAGCCGCCCATTTTAAGGTTTTTTCATCAATTAAGGGGTTGCAAAGCCTGTTCTGCCGATAAACAATGCATTGAAACGCATTGCAGAGGCATTCCAGAATGTCTCAACATCACACACCCTAGGGACTACCTAGTACAAAGCTTTGGAGGCACCAACTATGGAATCATACGAAAGACTAAAACTACTCGTGAATGACGTGACCGACGACATGGCAAAATGTGAAGGTGGCAACAAAGCTGCTGGTACACGTGTTCGTAAGGCTATGCAAGACATTAAAGCCGCTGCTCAAGATGTTCGCAAAGACGTTCTTGGCCTACGCGACAGCGACGGTTAAGACGATATCAACGTAGTAAAGAAATAGGCCCAAGTGTAGCTTGGGCCTATTTCTTTGATACTCTGTATACCTATGCCTATTGAACCCCTCATTGATTTAAACTCTATTGACCTTACTGATGTTGCATTAACACCAGATGAAATTGGTGCAATGAATCCACAAGCGGGCGACATGCGCCAACTGGATTACGTAGCGTATTTAAATGAAACAAATACACTCGCTGTTGGCATAAAAAAAATTAAGGATGATGAGTTTTGGATTCCTGGGCACATCCCTGGTCGTCCCCTTTACCCAGGCGTACTCATGATCGAAGCTGCTGCTCAAATTAGCAGCGTGTTATACCACATAAAATCGGAAGGCAATCATTTCATGGGTTTCACTCGATGCGACAATTGTTCATTTAGAGGGCAAGTACTTCCCGGAGACACTCTTACCCTAGTTGCTTTGGAAAAGAAATTTCAGCGCAGGCGTTTTGTTTGTGAAGCGCAGGGTTATGTCGACGGTAATTTTATTTTTGAAGTTCAAATCACTGGCATGATGATGTAATGGAACCTTATCCACTTATTTTCCAACCAATTTTAAAAGAAAAAGTTTGGGGCGGCCAAACACTAAAGAACTTTGGCAAACGCCTACCTAAAAATACTTCTATTGGCGAGTCATGGGAGCTTGCTGATTTACCAGGCAGTATCCCTAATGGTAAAAGTGTTATTGCGAATGGAGCGCTGAAAGGAAAAACGCTTGAAGAGGCAGGCATTCAAGTTCCACTCTTAATCAAATACTTAGATGCATGCGACAACCTGTCTGTCCAAGTGCATCCAAGCGAGGCATATGCGAAAATCCATTCTGATGCACATCTAAAAAGCGAGGCCTGGATCATTCTCGATGCTACTCCGGAAGGCACTATCTATGTTGGGCTTACCGAAGGCACAACAGAAATTATGCTAAGGGAAGCTATCGAACAGAACACCGTCCCACACCTACTTCATGCAATAAATGTAAAAAAGGGCGAGTGCTATTACCTACCTAGTGGCACTTGCCACGCTTTAGGCGCAGGGGTACTTGTAGCAGAAGTACAAACACCAAGCGATACAACATTTCGCATTTGGGATTGGGGACGTTCAGGAAGAGAGATGCATATTGAACAGGCAATTGCATGTATTGACTTTAATTCACCTGCATTGCATTTCCCAGAGCCCATACCGCTCCGAAGTGGCGACTTTTTAACAACACATTTTGTCGACACCCCATTTTTTTCAATCGAGCAAATTAAATCAACTAGCAACACAGTACTCGATTTATTTGCAGAGAATGCACCCTTCATTCTTATGGTTATCGAAGGACATGCGAAGATTCAACACCAGAAAATTACCGATGCACAAAGAGGTACAACTATTTTGCTGCCTGAAGGAATAAAGGATGCAACGTTACTCATGCCAAAAGATACCGTAGTGCTGCGCATCGATTTGCCTCGCCAACAATTTTACGCCTGAATGTTTAAGTGCTGACCTGTAGCTATACGCGTAGCAACTTCAATACGATCTGCGCATCGAGTATAGAGTTGCAATGGCTGCAAATCATTTACTGCAATACCATCAAAACTCACTGCCCCCTGCACTTGACCAGCTATCAGTTGCTGAACAGGTGCAACGGGCGCTTCCTTCACAACATGTGTTGCCGGTTGCATCCTGTACGCTTGGGCAGCGGTGAATGGGATTGGTCCATCAATTTGCATACTCTTAGGTTACCTCACACTTCCAAACTTGCAAGCCCCGCAAGAAAAAACGATCGTTACTCTTCCTGCAACAATCGAGATTCTTGTTCACGAAACATCAAATTCCGAGGGGCCGCCGCCCACCATTGGCGGCTAATAGACATCGACCGCTCAAAGCGATACGCTTGAGCCGATAATGATTTTTTGATGTAAATTAAAATCTAGTACGCTTTAGACCACAGAACACGTTGTTTTGAAGGTTTACCCGTAAAGATGCATACACCCTCTTCCTCATGCCCATTAAGTGGAACACAACGAAGTGTCACCTTCAAATCAGCTTTGATTTTAGCTTCGACAGAGGGATCACCACAAAAATGTGCGTATGCCAAGCCACTACCATCACCTTTGAAGTATTGGTAAAAATCTTCCTTGGAATCAATAGTTTTAGTTGCTGAATCACGACGCGCCACCGCGCGTTCAAAAAGGCCCTGCTGTATCTCATCAAGAATAATCGTAACATTCGCTATGAATTCACTACGGGCAATGCCCTGCTTTTCTTTGTGCCCTTGATCACGCCTAGCCATAAAGACGGAGTCACTAGCCATATCACGTGGACCAATCTCCAAACGAATCGGAATCCCCTTTTTCACCCAGCCCCATGTTTTTTCACCGCCACGAATATCGCGATTATCAATTTCAACGGTGACATTTCGGCCGTGATAATTTAAAACTCCTAAATCATCCGCAAGTTTATGACAATAATTTAAAATTGAATCAGGATCATCGGATTTAAACGTAATCGGAATAATAACGATATGTGATGGCGCTAATCTAGGCGGTAAAACAAGGCCATCATCATCCGCGTGCGTCATAATCAAACCACCAATTAAGCGGGTAGATACTCCCCAACTTGTTGTCCATGCGTACTCAACTTCTTTGTTGTCATTTTGGAATGTAATGTCTTGTGCTTTTGAGAAATTCTGCCCTAGAAAATGCGAAGTACCTGCTTGAAGCGCCTTGCCATCTTGCATCATCGCTTCAATGGAATACGTTTCCACCGCGCCAGGGAACCGTTCAGCTTCACTCTTTGATCCAGTAATAACTGGCATCGCCATTGTATTTTCGGCAAAATCTTTGTAAATGTCGAGCATCTGCAAAGTCTCATCAATAGCTTCTTGTTCAGTCGCATGCGCAGTATGCCCCTCTTGCCATAAAAACTCTGCAGTTCGTAAGAAGAGTCTCGTACGCATTTCCCAACGTACAACATTTGCCCATTGATTAATCAATAATGGCAAATCCCGGTAAGACTCAATCCACCGGCTAAACATTTCACCAATAATGGTTTCAGATGTTGGACGTACAATTAACGGCTCTTCAAGTTCACCAGCTGGCTGTAATTGGCCATCAACATCTGGCTCAAGACGATGATGCGTAACTACAGCGCATTCCTTCGCGAATCCATCAACATGGTCGGCTTCTCGTTGTAAAAAACTCAATGGTATGAATAATGGAAAGTACGCATTTTTATGCCCCGTTGCTTTAAACCTTGCATCAAGATTTTGCTGAATATTCTCCCAAAGGCCGTACCCCCAAGGCTTAATCACCATACAACCGCGGACGGGAGAAGTCTCCGCAAGATCGGCTGACTTAATAACTTCCTGATACCACTGTGGATAGTCCTCCTCGCGTGTAGGAACTATTGCTGTTTTCGGTTTTTTTGACTTATTTTGTTCTGCCATGATGTGTAGATTCTATCATGCCCACCTTATGTCTACCGCAGTCATTAAATTACTCTGTGACATCAAAATATCGCACACCATATTTGCCATGCCATTTGCTGTCCTTGGCGGATTCATGGCAGCTACCAATCAAGGAACTATTGAATGGGATATGTTTAAGTGGCAACTTCTACTAATTGTTGGTTGCATGTTTTTTGCCCGTAATGTTGCCATGATCGCAAATCGCATCTTTGACAGAAACATTGATGCCAAAAACCCTAGAACGAAAAATCGAGTACTTGCCAATGGGGAAATCAGCTCAGCCACCGCATGGCGATATCTTGCCTGCAATGCTATGGCTTTCATAGTATTGACTGGGCTTTTCCTTTTTTGCGACAACTCTTATCCAATCAAGCTATCCGTTATCGTCCTTGTTTGGTTAGGTATCTATCCATTACTCAAACGAATCACTTGGCTATGCCATATTTACCTTGGGGCATCTCTTGCATTAAGTCCCCTCGCGGCAGCGATCGCTGTTCAGCCGTCAACGCTTGCTCAAGAATCGATATGGCTACTTTCCGGCGCAGTACTTTGTTGGGTCGCTGGCTTTGATATTATTTATGCATTACAAGATATTGAATATGACAAACGTGATCATTTAAAAAGTATGCCTGCATCACTTGGTAAACGCCCCGCAATGCTCATTAGTCAATTTTTACATTGCCTCTGCATTGCGCTTCTTTTTTGCATTTCTGTACAAGACCAACGTCTTGGTTGGATTTTTCTAAGTGCAGTGATTGTTATTGCTGGCCTGCTTACCTACGAACACTTAACCGTCAAGAAATGGGGCACAACAAAAATAGCCCTCACTTTTTTTATGCTCAATGGCATCGTTAGTTTAATACTAGGCTCTGCAGGTGTTATCGACTTACTTTTAGCGAGCTAAGGAACCCATAGGATCCCAAGGTGAAAGAACCGTTGGCTGTTCATCCCAAGCCTCAATCATTTCATTCGGTAAATATTTCTTCTCAATTGCAACTTCAAACATGTATTCGTCAAACCACGAGTCATTCATTGCATGGAAACCTTTAACACCAACATTTTCATCACCCCATGAGTTTTCCACTCGCCACTTCGTCGGAACGCCATCGTGAACATCTACACCGGTAAACAGCATGGCATGTGTCATGAGGGTCTGATGATAATTTAAGCGTTGTGCCTTTGATAAGCCGAAACTAACGCCATACACATCATCAAAATTGAACAAGTTCGCATCCCAGATACCGATGTCCCTTCTAAACATTTTGCCTACATCACATCCCATCCAAACTGGCTTTCCATCTTCAAGCATCTTCTGAGTCAGTGATTTCATAGAGTCAGTATCAATATTAAGATATTTAACTAACTCGCCACCAACTACATTGCCGAGACACTCAACCGTGTATGTGCTCATAAGGGGAGATGAATCTCGTGGGTCATTGACGACGCACACGTATTCATCCAGCGGCGTTTCTATGTATTCATCAGCAAAATCAAGAGGTGTCATTTCACCTTTACGATGGAATTTTTTATCTTTATCTTTCCATTGCCAAATGAATTTCTGAGGAGGCGTGCCAAGATGTATGCAAAGAATTCGCCAGATACTCGAAAGAATCTCTTGGCGGGTAGCTTCCATGTCAGCACGTTCTGCGCGAATTTGCTCTGCGCCATCACGAAGTTTCCATTTCAAAATCATATTCATTTTTGCTGTTGCTGAAGAACTTTGCGTTTCTGGCATTGCGGATTTTGGAACAAGACCATGCTTCTTAACAACATTTACAAACATGTTCCACTGGCCCCCATCACCAATAGGATCGCTAAGCAAGAATGCTACCGTGCGATCATCGATATCCCGGTCTGCCGTCTCAATGATATGTTGCAAAAACCAATTTGCACGTTCAAATTTATCCCAAAACATAGCCCAGTTTTGGCTGAACTCAAATTCTTTTACGTTCATTTTTTTCATTGCTGGTACCCGCAACATATTAAGTGCCGCAAATAGCCAACAACGACCAGACTGTTTTTGGTTAGCAACCTTCCACTCGTCAAGATGTGTAGAAAATGTGAAATCTGTGCCCTGAACAACGTCGCGTACAAGAGCCACATCATCAATTGTCGTTTGGGAAACTGCGTTTTGTGATACTTTTGCAGAAGAGTCCTTCTCAAATGCATCGCGAAAAGATTGAATTGAATCTGCTGAGATTGGAGTTGTTTGTATAGTTTTCATTAGCACATTGTAGCAACATCACAAATTATTTATTGCTTCTATAAAAGCAGCTTCTGCCTCTGAGTGTTGAAATGAATTCCAATCATTTCCAGCATTTTCATCTGCCTTATCGCTAATATATTTGAAACAACGAAATGGTATATTAAATCGCCTACATACTTTTGCAATTGCATATGATTCCATATCGACAATATGTACGCCTGCATCTAGAAGATCGCCGGCCTCTAGTAAGAAACTATCTCCAGAGCCACAAACAAGTTCAGACGTACCAATCATACCGCCATCTTCTTCGAATGGGGTGACGCGTTTCTCAAATCCCAGCGGTGAACAATCCATGTCATGTTGAATAAAACCTGTGCATTCCACTAGGCCATGTTCGATTTCATCGGACAATGCCCCTGCAGTTCCAAAGTTAACAATCAGCGAGGGTTTCCTCTCCAAAATAATGCGTGTTGCTTGAGAAGCCGCATTGATTTTTCCAAGCCCAGTAACAATTACATGGTCTTCCATGTGCAGAGTAGGAATTTCTTCTTGAAGTGCCGCAAGAATAATCATTAGGTAACATTCTACACCTGTTACCATTCCTGACATGCAAGACTATATTTTTAATGGTTTAACGATTGGTGGAATTACACTTTGCGCTCTTTTGCTTGGTGCTATCATTCTTCATCTAATTCCACGACTTGGAACGCCCGGAAAAGCACTCTCAGAGTGGCTGTGTGTTGCGCCGGGTCTTGACTTAGTTGTTGGCTTTTTCACCGGATTACCACTCATATTCGGTCCAGTTTTTGGAGGCTGGGCTGGTCTCGGTTGTTCTATTGTGGCACAAGTGCTCGCAGTCATGACCTGGACCTTCGTTCATGGACTACTGCACCCGCAAGCCCGAAAAGGCCCTCGAATAGTAAAATTTTTAAATAGCCTTGTAGGTACATGGCGAAACTTTGTTGCTGTTTGGATTACTGCATTTGCCGTTCCTGTCTTTTTGCTCGTGCGCATAGCAGAGCTGCTGGTCTACCCATGGCTCATATGGCTCATTCGTTTTCCAAGATACAAACAAAGTGAGTGGGTTCGTGTTGGGCGTTATAAATTTAAAAATCTTGTCGGGCACGATCTCATCTGGTGCTTGTATTGTGACTGGATGACTGGCGTATGGTCCCTTGGCTCTGAGATGCTGCGAAATGTTGAGTCGTTCTGGTGTCCAATTAGATTTGATAATTCGAAAAAATGCGCTAATTGTTCAGTTGATTTTCCGGATGTTTATAACGGTTGGGCCAGTGCTGATGGATCAATGGATGATGTAATCGAAACCCTAAAAGCGCATTATGACGAAGCTGAAATAAATAGTTGGTTTGGTCATCCTTGCAGAATAACCCTAGAAGGCGAGCAAATCTGACTCTGTGCTACTAGTGAAATTAACGTATTAATATTTAATATCAAAGTGCACTGAAACAAATTCATAATAAACAGAGCCCTACTCTTGCAGGGCTCTGTTTATTATTTAAATAGGAGGCAGAATTACTTTAGTCTTCGTTGACTTCGTATTCAGCGTCGATAACATCGTCGCTACTGTTAGAACTTCCGTCTGCACAATCTTCACCACCACAGCATTCACCGTCTTCATTGCCGCCTGTTGCATTTGCAGCAGTTGCTTCGTAAACAGCCTTGCCAAGTTCTTCCGCTGAAGAACCGAGTTGTGTAAGTGCGGCCTCAATTGCTTCCTTATCGTCACCCTTAAGCTTTTCGCCGAGGTTAGAAAGTGCCGATTCAATCGAACCGCGTGCTTCTGGAGAAATCTTATCGCCATGTTCACCCATAGACTTTTCAGTCTCATGCATCATCATTTCTGCACGGTTCTTAGTCTCAACAAGTTCACGACGAGCTTTATCATCTTCCGCATGTGACTCAGCATCACGTTTCATCTGATCGATTTCATCATCTGATAAACCGGAAGAACCCTTGATTTCAATTTGCTGACTCTTACCTGTTGCTTTATCTGTTGCGGACACGGAGAGGATTCCATTTGCATCGATTGCAAATTCAACCTCAATTTGTGGCGTTCCACGAGGCGCGGGTGGAATATCAGTCAAGTCAAAACGGCCAAGTGAACGGTTATCTGCAGCAAACTCTCGCTCACCTTGGAGCACATGAATAGTTACTGAAGACTGGCTATCTGCCGCTGTTGAGAATGTTTCCTTCTTAGACGTTGGAATAGTAGTATTCCGTTCAATCAAACGAGTCATCACACTACCAAGTGTTTCGACACCAAGTGATAGCGGAGTAACGTCAAGTAAAAGGACGTCTTTCACATCTCCTGTGAGAACGCCGCCCTGAATTGCCGCGCCAACAGCAACAACTTCATCTGGGTTAATTGACTTATCAAGTTCAGCGGTTTTAAAAATCTCTTTCGTGATTTCTTGTACTTTAGGAATTCGAGTCGAGCCGCCAACCATAACGATATCTGATACACCGGAAGCATCAAGACCCGCATCTTTCAATGCTGACTCACATGGTTTACGAAGTCGATCAAACAAATCACTACAAATAGATTCAAATGTTGCGCGAGTAATCGTGACTTGCAAGTGCTTCGGACCATTTTGATCCGCAGTAATAAATGGCAAGTTAACTGATGTCTCTTTTTGCTGCGACAGTTCACACTTCGCTTTTTCCGCTGCCTCTTTCAAACGTTGCAGAGCCATTGGATCTGTTCGCAAATCCATTGATTCTTGCTTCTTGAATTCGTCAGCAATATGGTCAATAAGGCGTTGATCAAAGTCATCTCCGCCAAGATGCGTATCCCCGTTTGTAGCCATTACTTCAAATACGCCATCACCAATATCTAGAATCGAAACATCAAATGTGCCGCCACCTAAATCGAAAACGGCTATCTTTGAATTGGTCTTCTTTTCAAGGCCATATGCAAGCGCCGCAGCAGTGGGCTCATTGATAATACGCTCCACCTTTAGGCCCGCAATCTCACCAGCATCTTTTGTTGCCTGCCGTTGCGCATCGTTAAAGTACGCTGGAACAGTAATTACCGCACGATCAACAGACTCGCCAAGATAATCTTCAGCAACTTTTTTGAGTTCCCCAAGAATCATTGCCGCTATCTCTGATGGCGTGTACTCTTTATCACGTACTCCAATTTTGACGACATCGTTATCGCCACCAAGAACGCCGTATGGCACCATAGTTTCTTCAGACTTCACCTCGTTATGCCTGCGACCCATAAATCGTTTAACTGAAAAAACTGTATTTGTTGGGTTTGTCACTTGCTGATGACGTGCCGGCTGTCCAACGAGACGTTCATCTTTATCGGTAAACCCGACTACTGATGGAGTTGTCCGGTTACCCGAACTGTTAATTAGAACTTTTGGTTGGTCGCCTTCCATCACAGCGACCACTGAGTTTGTTGTTCCAAGATCAATACCTATAATTTTTGACATAGTTAAGTCTCCTTTTCTGCATCCGGCAATCTGCGATTAGCTGATTACCTTAGCATCTTTATATACGCAATCTTGGTGCCAATTGTGCGTAGGACAGTTTGAGAAATAAAGCATGTTTTTAGTGCTTTAAGTGTAGTTTTCTTATTCCTACTATGCCAGAATGGCACATATGCAAATTGGTTCTGTCAAACTCGATACTCCCATCCTACTAGCACCTATGGCAGGAATCTCAGACTTGCCATTCCGGCTTTTATGTAGGGAACTTGGTGGTGTAGGGCTTGCCGGATCCGAACTCTTAAATTCGCGCGCAATTGTTCGAGGCATTCCAGCAGTAAGAGAGAAAGCGAAATTACATCCCGACGATACGCCACTATCTGTGCAGGTCTATGGAAATGTGGAAGACCCCCTCCCTCAAGCAGCAGCGTGGGCAGCTGAGCAAGGCGCAGCAATCATCGACATTAACATGGGATGCCCAATTGACAAGGTGTGCAAGAAAAATGGCGGTTCGCTCTTACTCAAAACCCCAAAAAGAACTGCAACTCTTGCAAGTCAAATCATCGAAGCATGCAAAGGCGTTCCTGTTACAGCTAAGGTACGACTTGGTTGGGGGAAAGATGAACTCACCGCCCCCGACTTAGCTCGCCGCCTAGAAGATGTGGGCATTCAAGCTATCACTGTTCACGGAAGGACGACTAGCCAAAAGTTTTCCGGAAAAGCTTGCCTTGATGGAATTGCCGAAGTAGTAGACGCCGTTTCTATTCCAGTAATTGGAAACGGAGATATTAACTCCGTTGAAAGCGCCACACAAATGTTCGCATATACTGGCTGTGCTGGCGTCATGATCGGGCGCCATGCAATGAAAGAACCATGGCTATTTGATGACATAAAAAAGTCGCTATGTAACGAAACACCCATTTGCCGCGATCGCAATATGAAAATAAAAATCATACTTCGCCATTTAGAATTGATTTTAGCACATCGAGGCGAACGCTCTGCATTGCACTGTATTACCAACCGAATTGCACTGTATGGAAGAACGCTTGGTCACATCAAGCCACTAAAGGAACGCGTTCGGCTTGCGAAATCCGCTGATGAAATCAGAGATGCTTTAGAAGCATGGCTTTCACCAAAAGTAACATGCTCTCCATGTAAATACGCAGTTCATTCAAAATAGAAAATAGCAGAAGTGCCTTTTGCCTATTATGAAGTAATTACACACCAGAAATTACTTTAGACATACTGAAAATTGGTAACAACATCGCAATCGCAACACCACCTACTACGCCACCCATAACGAGAATCATTAGCGGTTCGATCATAGAGGATACCTTTTTAACACGCGCTTCAAGCTCTTCATCCGTGAAACTAGCTACTCGGTCCATGACTGAGGGAAGTTTGCCAGAACGTTCGCCAGAAGCCATCATCGAAGCGACATAAGACGGAACATAGTCGGATTCAAAAACCGCATCTGTTAACCCGCCGCCATTTCGTACATTGTTTTCCATATCCAACCACATACGGTCAAAATGAACATTGTTGGTAACATCACGACAGATACCTATGGCATCTAGAATCCCTACCCCTGCAGAAAGCAGTGTGGAAAGCGTACGTGAAGCCCGAGTAGTATATAGCTGACTAAACATTGGACCAATTACTGGTGTGCGAAGTTTCAACCAATCAAAAAAGCTACGCCCGCTCGACGTCTTATGCCACAAAATACTAACTACTAGGCCTACTACGAGCGCTGGAACCCAATACATCCACGTACCAAGTAAACCATCGCTAATACTCATAAGTATTTTGGTAGGCATTGGTAATGATGCAGAACGAATATCATAAATTTTTGCGAATCTTGGCAAGACAAAAGTAACAATAAGCGATGTTACAACTACTGCTGTAAATCCCATAATCATCGGATAAGTCATTGCGCCTTTTACTTCACGAATAGTTTTACGCTCACGTACCAAGTAACTTGCTACTCTTTCAAGCATCATCGGCAGTGTTCCCGATAATTCGGAAGCGCGAACAAGACTAACGACAATTCGCGGAAATACGCGCTTCCTTCTAGCAAGCGCCGCGGAAAGTGCATCACCACCACAAACATCATTATGAATGCCTTCAAGAACATCATGGAATTCTTTTTGTTTAGTCTGTTGCATAAGTGCTTCTAATGACTCAGAAAGTGAAACACCAGTCTCAAGCATCACCGCTAATTGTTGACAAAAGGCAATCACGTCGTCCTGTTTCACACGTTTGTGCGAAATAGCAGTCATAATGTCGTCTGCAACTTGATTTTCTGACTGTAAAAGTGGTTCTGGATCAATCGCGGTAATAAACAAACCCTGAGTTCTAAGCGAGCTTGCCACTTCGTCTTCATTCAAAGCAACTTGAGAACCAGTCAATTCTCGACCTTGAATATCTCGCGCCTTCCAAGCAAAAGTTTCTTTAGCAAGTGTCGCACTCATCAAGCCACGCTCCTTGTAGTACAAAGTACTTCTTCTGGCGTTGTCAAACCTTGCATGACTTTTTCTAATCCATCAACACGGAGCGTAGTATGAGAAGTTAGCGCGCGTAAATCCTGCAACGACGCTGATTGTCCAATGGCCTCAAGCAATGCATCTGTCGGAACCAAAAGTTCAAAAATACCAATGCGACCAGCAAAACCAGTACCTCTGCATCGATTGCAACCAGCACCCATAAAGTAGCTACCACCGCCACATGCATTATGGACTGCTTCATCGCCTTCCCAATCAACTTTGCAGTGCGGACAGATTTTACGTACAAGTCGCTGAGCAAGTACCCCGCGTACAGTTGCAGCTACAAGATAAGGCTCGATTCCCAAGTTAACTAATCGAGTAATTGCGCTGATGGAATCGTTCGTATGCAGCGTCGAGAAGACAAGGTGCCCTGTCAACGCGGCCTGAGAAACGATTGCAGCAGTTTCTGGATCCCGAATTTCACCAACCATCAATACATCTGGGTCTTGGCGAAGCATTGAACGCAACGCTTTTGAAAATGTGAATCCAGCTCTATTATTTATTTGCGATTGGTTAATCCCTTTAATTTGGGCTTCGATTGGATCTTCAATTGTCGACACATTAATCTCATCTGTATCGAGTTGCGAAAGTACAGAATACAATGTTGTTGATTTACCTGATCCAGTAGGGCCAGTAACCAGTACGACACCATTAGGCTGCTCTACAACATTTTTCCAACCCCTTAACATCTGATCATTAAAACCAAGCGTATCAAGAGACAGTCTATTATTTTTACTATCAATAATTCGGATGACGACGATTTCGCCGAACTTACTAGGCATTGTCGATACACGCAAATCAATTGGCCTTCCATCCATCATGACATTAAAATCACCATCCTGAGGAAGGCGTCGTTCGGATATGTCAAGATTTGCCATTATTTTGATTCGACTGGCAATTGCCTGTTGCATCTTATGAGGGGGTTGAATTTTTTCAAAAAGTCGCCCATCAACTCTGTATCGAACTCGCAACGAGTGATCCCCTGGTTCTATGTGAATATCTGATGCGCCTTCTTGAACAGCAGAGTAAATCAAAAAATTGACAAGTTTGACTACTGGGCCATGCCCAGCATCTTCCTCAAGATCTGCAATTTCCATTGCATCTTGTTCGATGACTGCAAAGTCATGTTCGTCAATATCTTCATATATTTCGTCTATGACAAAAACGTTTGCTGCAGGCAAATAGGACTTATGCGCTGATTCTATGTCTTCGGCTGTCGCTGCAACAATTTGCGCACGTTGGCCAGTGCGACGTTCTATCTCTTCAAGCAAATATAAATTTGCCGGCTCGCTCACTGCGACTGTCAATACTCCGCGGACCAAAAACATTGGCAGAACGCCATGCTCTTCTAAGAAGTCACGAGGCAATACCTCAATTACTTTTGGGTCTGCAAGACGCGCTGTATCTGAGGCGAATGGGATACCATACGCTTGAGCTAATGTCTCAAGCACACCACGTTCATCAATATATCCAAGCTCTACAAGAACCTCACCTATTAGTTTTCGTTCTTCGCAAACCCGCTGTTGTTCAAGTGCCTTATCAAGTTGGTCTTGTGATAAAATACCTCGACGTAAAAGCAATTGACCAAGAGGCGCTTGAGCAAGTAATGATGCATTTGAATTGTCATGCAAGTTCGTCATATTCCTAAACTAAACTCCGTGCAGCTTCTTCAATTGAAGCATGCGTATTAAATACACGTTCAAGTCGAGTGAGTTCAAACACTCGCTGAACTGTGGCTGATACAGAAGCAAACTTCAATTTATATCCATTACGACCTAATTCATCGGAAAACCAAAGGAGTGACTCCAACCCAACAGAGTCAATTAATCCTAAATCTGTACAATCAAGAATGATGTCTGATTCAAGATTGTTTGAATATTCTTGGATATTTCGCTTAAATTTATCTGCATCATCCGCTGTCAGTTCACCACAAAGGGTAATCACAGTAGCTGCCAAGTGTTTTTCAGATGTAATATTCATGCCAAGTCCTTTTTAGTTATAGGAACACGTGCTTGATGCTCAATCATCATTTCTTCCCAATTTGTAAAATCAAGTTTAAAAAACATTTCAGCCAGAATAGGATCGAATTGCGACCCCGAAACGCACTTCATCTCATCCAGCACAGACTGGCGTGTCATGGCATTTCGGTATGTTCTGCTTGATGACATGGCATCAAATGTATCCGCTAGCGAAATCATTCTTGCGACTAGTGGAATCTCTTCTGCATGCAAACCATGTGGATATCCACTGCCATCAAATTTTTCATGGTGAGAAAGAACACCACCAAGAATGTCTTCCATCTGTGGAATATCTCGGAGAATGTGCGCACCAATTTCTGGATGTTTCTTTATTGATCCAAACTCGTCATCTGTCAATCCACCTTTTTTAAGTAACACACTCTCCGGGACACCTATTTTTCCAATGTCGTGCACTAAACCAGCAATTCGGAATCGATCGACCTGTTCCTGGTCCAATCCTGTTGCTTCAGCCAGTTGCGCAGTTAGCAGTGCCACTCTTTGAGAATGACCGCAAGTGTATTTATCTTTCGCATCAATTGAATTAGTTAATGCTTCGAGCGTGCCAAGAAAAGTCGCATTCAGATCTTCATAAAGAAGGGCATTTTCAAGAAAAATGCCAAGTTGAGCTGCAGTAGCTGACACCAATTTAGTATCTACTGAGGACGCGGAGGTATCATGACCTCGCTTATCTGCGGCAACCAAAACCCCCACTACTTCTCCATCTTTAGCAATAGGCTCAACAATTGTTGCCGGACCAAACTGATTAGCAAGCTCATCGTCTCCATGAGCAATGCGTGTTTTGCCGAACTGAGCGCTGCTTAATAGCGCTTGCACATCTAGTTCAAGCGCAGAAGAGGCTTGCTGCTCTCGGCTTGCGATAACCAATGAGTTCCCTGGATTTGGCAGCACGTCTTCCGTGTTAAGCATCACACCTACCCATGCGTATGGTACCGTTTGCAACAATTCATTACATGCAAGTTCAACGAAACGCTCTGGGTGATTTACTGAATTCATGCTGCTAGTCATTGTGTACAGCATGCTGATTTCTTCATATGAATCCGCTAGCTCCTGACCAACCGACTCCACTGTACGATTAGATCTTTCTTGATCTACTGTGGCATTCCAAGCAAATTTAAACAATGATGCCAGGCGAGCAACATCCTGCGTAGCAACAGGTCGTGAAGACGCTATTAAATCTCGAATAACCTTTGAATCTGCATTGCTTGCCTGACAAAGCGCATGAAAATATTCACTAGTAAGCAAAGATTCCGTGAGGATTACACCAATTGTGTAAGATTTATCTCGGGATGAAATCCTATTCCTAACAGGAGTAATCCAAACTCCTGCAAAAGCTTCGAATGGCTCTTCCGAATTGTTCGCTTCCGCACATAGTTTTTCGACTGCTCTATGAAACAAAGGCGACGCAATTAACAAATCTGTTGCCCAATCATTGTTCGATACAAAAAGATTGCCTGCATCATCAACGCGCATGACATAGATGCCAGCTTTATGCATTTGGATTTCAAATGCATTTTCGCTTTTTACTTGCTTCGCAATTAGTCGATTTACGTTCATGCTGCCTCCGATTGATTCTTCAGCCGAGCTGGCGTATCTATTAACAGCCTAGCAACCAGCTCAGCTATTCGACGCGGGCTGAATGGTTTACTTAGAACTTGTTTCACATTTGGAATATCAGAATCACTCTTCTCAAGAGTGTGGCCTCGAGCTGTCAAAATAATAACTGGAACTTTTGAAGTTGAAGCATCTTCGGAAAGAGCATGAGATAATTCAAGGCCATTCATGTACGGCATCTGCACATCTGAAATAATAAGATCTGGCACATTTGCCTTTGCTTGGTGCAATGCGTCTTCCCCATCAACCGCCGTAAAAACTTCATAACCACAGTTACGCAGTTTTAAAGAAAGCACTTGCAGAATATGTGCTTCATCATCAACAATTAGAATATTGTGTGTCATCTTGCTCATTTATTATGCTGCCATCTGCAATCTGCAATCACCTACTGGTATTGAAAACCAGAATTTGGAACCCATTCCCAATTTTGAATCAACACCAATTTGTCCACTGTGAAGCGTCTCAACAATGTGGCGGCATAGATTCAAACCTAATCCAGTTCCGTTAGCAACGCGACGATAATTTTCAACTCGATAAAACTTATCAAATACTTTTTCAGTTTGATCAGGCGCAATTCCAAGACCCGTGTCTGAAACAGAGAAATGCAAACTATGCGTCAAGTTCTCAGCATCAGCACAGACTGTAATACGTCCACCTTCTGGCGTGTATTTAATGGCATTAGATAGAAGATTGACAATAACCTGATACAGCATATCGCCATCACCTTGTACGGCTAGATCAACTGATGCAAGCTGTGTATGAATGTCTAAATGTTTTGCCTTCGCCTGAGGCGTCATATTTGTGACTGCACGTGAAACGAGTTCAGCAAACTCAACACGATCGCGGTCAATATGCATAATTCCAGCTTCTATTCTGCTTATATTAAGAAGATTGTCAATCATTCGACGCAAACGATCTGTTTCTGTTGAGATAACGCTGTAAAAATCTTGACGAGCATCTTCATCAGTGGCATCACCATCGACTAACATTTCAATGTATGCAGATATTGAGGAGAGTGGAGTACGAAGTTCATGACTGGCTTTCGAAACGAAGTCGCTTTTCAATCGAGCAATTTCACGTTCTTTTGTAAGATCTCGTAAAACTGTAACGACAGCATGCATCGGCTCATCTGGTCGACCAACAGACTGCAAATGGACTTCATAGGCAATTGGCTGACCATCAATCTGAATCTCTTGCTCATATAAACGCCCTTCCTTTGGCAATCCACTACGAGCGTCTGAGATAGTTGAAACAAGTTGATGATCGATTACAACATCGCTGAGCTTTTTCCCTGCTGCTTGGCGTGGATCTAATGAGAGCAAGCTTGCCGTACAATCATTTGCATGCAAAACTTCCCCATGCGCATCAATTACGATTACTGAATCGCGCAAAACATCAAAAACTGCTTCCACTTGACGCCGACGTGTACGATCAATACAGCCATGAATTTTGGCAGACTCAAGGGCTGCATTGGCTTCATCGGCATCAAGTTTCGCAGATTGCATTTCTGCCCAAGCAGCAGATTCGCGCGCCTTCCATTTCAATGCAATCAACGCTGCAACAACAGATGACGCCGTTGTACAAGCCAAAATGGTGATTGAAATTAAATCTGTAAACACGTGAGTCTGCCTTAGGTTGCGAAGCCCTTGGGAGACATTTACGCCTTAAGGAACTTCAGGGGAATTTGAGTCCACACTTGCAATTGGCTGACTTCCCTCAATCAACTCTTGCGCCCGCGGCTCATTCGCACCTTCGGCAGAATTTGCATGCATATTAGGTGTATTTGCTTTTTCCGCAATGTTTTTTGACTTTTTGACATAACCAGTAAGAACCAGATGAGCATCATGCTCATCATTATCGGACTCCATTGAGATAATTGCATCTTCGACTTCTTCAAGATCGCCAAGATGCATAGCTGCAATACCACTAAATAATGGGCCTTCACTCGCCTTTGAATCTAAAGAAGTAATTTTTTCGCCACATACTGCAAGCCGTTCGTAATCACCCATCTCCCAAGCGATGAAACCTAGGTCTTCCCACGCACCCTTCTCATCAGGGGTTTCTCGTGTCACAATAAGGCAAATATCTCTCCCTTCAACAAGACGTCCCGTTGACACGAGACATTTGCCACGTAATCGTTGGAATGCTGGCGCCAAAGACTTCTGCTGATCCTCTAACCTAGCTAATGTCACAAGGCAATCTGCATATTTTGCAGCTTGAAATTGCGCAGTTGCAATTGCTGTTGTGTTTTCATGATTATCATTACCCAATAAACGCGAATCTTCCAGCCATGCAATCGCTTCATTTGGCTCACCTTTACTCAAGTAAATATGCCCAAGCAAAGATGAAACAGTTGGATGGTGCTGAAATTCCTGACTAGCTTC
>Ga0163179_10000541_pt1 | contig 27171 bp, 20 predicted proteins | sample AtlANTMetagenome_FD_109643 | JGI IMG/M metagenome (GOLD analysis project Ga0163179, IMG submission 109643) | Marine eukaryotic phytoplankton communities from the Atlantic Ocean - Atlantic ANT 2 Metagenome | ecosystem: Environmental > Aquatic > Marine > Oceanic | place: North Atlantic Ocean...
CTACTGGCTATCCTTGTCTCTATTATGGTACGTACATGGCAGGAGCCACTCAAGGTTGGGGTGGTCAAGGTATACAATACACTTCTTTCCGTGACAGTAATGGCCCCAGTGGTGATGGTTACGAATATTTCTCAGGTGGCGGCGGTGGCTATTTCACTCCGGGTTGGATATCTCCAACACAATCACCGGCGGCTGGAGCTTATTCAGGAAGCGGTAGTTCAGGCACAGGTGCAGGTAGCGGTGGTGGTCCTACAAGTTATTTTGGTGGTAGCGGTTGTTGTATTATAAGATGGGATATCACCTACTAAAGCTGGTATAGTAAAAACATGTTTGAAGTGAGGGATAATAACCGCGCTGATACTGACAAACTTTTGATAGGTCACGACGAGTCTGGTTTGAAACAAAAAAGAGATCCTGAAACTGTTTTTTCAGATCCTAAGCATGAGCTACTCTTTAACCCTCATACTGAGGAATACCATGAATTGAAAGCCTTTGCTCTTTCAAACGATTGTCTCTTTTCGAGGCAAACTTTCACAGCGAAGTATGACGAAGAATGGATGCCTTATAATGATTTAACTCTTTATAGTCATACTTTGCAGAACAGACCGGCTTTAGAACAGCATTTCGATCCTGATTCTGCTCTTGCAAAGTATGAATCTCCGAAAAAAGATTTAGCTCACACTGTTCTACAACAGATCGCTAACGAGAATGGTTTCGATGCTGAAATTTTTAGAATCAATATAAATTTGACTCAATGTTCTAAAGCGTCACGATCTATTGTCCACAGGGATCACGAATTCCCTCATTGGAATCTGCTTATTTATTTAAATACATGGTATGGGGGAATAACTTATGTTGATAATGAGCCTTGTCCTGCCCCTCAAGAAGATATGATCGTTACGTTTGAAGGGTTTGAAACTATGCACTGGCATGAACCGCCAGCAGGTTTCGGAGATGAAAGAATTGTGTTAGTAGCTACATACATGCCGAGGGAAATTGGAACAATCACCAAAAAATAAATTAAAAATGGCACCGTCAATGGAGTGGCTTTTCCCGACTCCTTTGTATTGGAATAAAATTAATGACCAAAGAGCTGTTCTTAAAGAATTTGAGGGGCTTCTTCCTTCGCTTAATTTTGATTACCTAGAAAAATGGGGTAAAACACACAAATTAAACGATAATGCTTTTTCAAACAATCTTTTAGATGATATGCCTCTTTTAGCGAATGAAGTTGATATGAATGTTCAACAATATTTAGTTGAGATAGGTAAAAGAGATGAAGACTCGGAACCTTGGGGATATGAGGTGGAGTCTTGGGTTACTAAAGTAGAAGAAGGTGACTATGTTCACTTTCACACACACGGTAATTGTGATTTGTCAGGCGTTTATTATGTTAAAGCTAGAGCAGACGAATGTGAAATATCATTTCAACAACCTAACAGTGTGATGAATCAAGATTGGTTGCTCGATTATTATAATGTTTCATGGATGCACCGAGCCACAATGGGAAAAATTTTACTTTTCCCTCCTTGGTTGAGTCACGGCACTCCTCGTGCTGAAGGTAAAGATGATTTTGTGAGGTATAGTATTTCTTTTAATTTTAGATTTGATGCAAAGTATCATCGAGGATGGGAGCAACCTGTATGATTGAAGGCGATATTGTATGGATAGATCCTTTGTTGATGCAAACATATATGCAATTAGAAGGTTTACATACTTTGGAAGCGTTAATAGAAGACGCTGAAAGATCAAGCAGGTGGGATACCGCTAAAGTTCTTGCTGGTACTGAAGATAAGAACAGTAGAGAATCAAAAGTTCTTTGGTTTGATCCTAATTTCCCTCCACCTACACATGAACCTTTATTAACATATGCTCAATCATGTTTAGACGAGTACATTAAACATCGTCCTGAAGCTGTTCATGGAACTCCTGATTTTTATGCTGAGAACTATTCACTGTTAAAATATGAAGAAGGACAAGGGTATCACGCTTTACATGCTGATGCCGCTCCGTGGGCTAACGATATAGCTAGCGGTAGGCACATTTCACAAATCGTTTATTTAAACGATGTGGAAGAAGGAGGGGAAACTATTTTCCCTATTCAAGAAGCAACAATTAAACCCAGAGCAGGTAAGTGTTTGACCTTCCCATCGTGTTGGTCGCATATGCACAAGACTCTTAAAGCTGTAGACACAAAGTATTGTGTTTCTATCTTTTATTCATTTTTCGCAAACGCACCTTCCCAAAGTAGCGCTGAGTCGTCTAATATGACGGTAGAAGAATTTATCGAAGGATAGAAGTGGCTCATTACGCACATGTGAATAGTGAAAATATTGTTACGTTTGTAACACCTCTTAGCAACGATATTGCTGTAGTGGATGGTGTGGATGATGAACCTAAATCTATTGCTTTTCTTGAATCTCTAAATATTGTTGAAGGCGGCACATGGGTTCGTTGCTCGTACAATAATAATATTAGAGGTCGTTACGCACAAGAAGGCGATGTTTATGACAGTTCATTAAACATTTTCAAAATGCCAGATGATATTAAACCGTTTCCTTCATGGGTTATGAATGAAACTACTGGTTATTGGGAAGCTCCTGTAGCTGAAACACCCGGATATATATGGAATGAAGAGGCTGGAGAGTGGCAACAACCACCACAACCGGAAGATTTTCCTTCATTCACATGGCAGACACATTGGCAAGATGGGGTTAAACGCCCTCAAGGTTGCTGGTCGCCACCTGTCGCATACCCCGGAACTTGGGAATATGTAGATGGTGAGAATGATGGCAAAATGAGATTATATGTTGGCACCACTTACGCTTGGGATGAGGCATCAACTTCTTGGGTTGAAGAAGAATAACAATGACTGCGTATAGCAGAACCGCCGATTATACGATAGATCAAAACTATAACGGTACTAACACTTCTTTAACATTTAAAGGTTTAACTACCGGAGCGTCTGGTTTATCTGGCATAACCTATGTAAACGATACTTATACGTATGCGTTTACTGGGCTTGGGCAAGATCGTAGAGAATACAACTTTGGTTCTTCTGAACTTCCTGCTGGAGAGTGGACGTATCAACCTACGTTTTCTACTGAAGTTCACCCATTAAACGAGTTCGATTACCGTGGGCGTAACACATCAGGTGGTTTGCATCTCTTCACTGGTAAGACTGTTGTTTCAGATATAACGCATATTATTACGTATCACACAACTGCATCATCGACACTACCGCATGACGATGTGTACTATATTATTAATCCGAATCCAAAAATTACTATAGAAGTTAAACAGCTTCAGAACGTAACAATAGAAGTAGGTGTTTAATGGCAAAATATGACAAAGGAGATGTGGTCAGAGTCACAGGTTCTTTCTGGTCTAATGACCCATCGGTATTAACTGATCCAACAGACTCAGATGGAAGTTGGGCAGATGGTATTTATGAATCAGTCAATGTCTATCAGAAGAAACCTGACGGTACCACCACGAATCTCGAAACCAGTATCAATAGATTAAGCACAGGCAAGTACTATGTTGATGTGACCTTAGATCAAGTAGGTACACATACCGTGAAGTTTGAAGGGACTAGCGGGGTTGTTGGTACCGAAACTGTTGCGATAGAGGTAGAGAAGTCAGTTTTCGATCATTCTTAACCCAAGAGGGGCCATGACTAATACTACGCATGAACAACATGGCGGCAACGTCAGCAAAGTCAGGGGACAGAAGACTCGTGAATTGTTCCTTGAAGGACTCGCGGAGCATGGAACTATCTCTAAGGCGTGTGCTATCGCTGGTGTCACCCGATCCGCTTACGATAAGTGGAGACAACGCATACCTGATTTCGCTGAGAAAGCGGACTCCATCAGAGCTAAAGCGGTCGCTGACGGCGGTATGGAGAAGTGGGACGGCACTTTTCAAAGTTTCAGAAGTCATTATTTCGGCCACATGTCCCCTTGGTTCCATATCAAAGCCATCGAAGCGTACGAAAACACACCACCCGGAAACATTACCCTGATTCTCTGGCCTCCAGAACACGGCAAAACTACGTTGGCCGAGGACTACTTCTGCTACAAACTGGCGACAAATCCCGAATTCAGGATCACCGTCGGATCTGAGGGCCAAGACATGGCGCGCAAAATTCTTGGGCGTATACGTAGCCGGATGGAACCTCATGGACCTTTCCCTAAATATGTAGCTAAATATGGACCTTTCGTACCTCAAAATCAGAGCGGTCGTAAAACTGCTCAAGCGTGGGGTGCTGATTATTTTAACGTGTTTAAGAAGTCTCGTCACGATGAGCGTGATTATTCTATGGTTTCTTTAGGTTGGCGATCGAAGATTGCTGGTACACGTACCGATCATCTACACATTGATGATATTCAATCTCGTGTTTCGTTGAATCTTACAGAACAGATGTTCGAGATTTTCCGTCAGGACTGGCTTACTCGTCCGGGTGAGAATGGTCGAACGAGTATTAATGGTACTCGTGTAGGTGAAGATGATTTCTATGAAAGGGTAATGAGGGAGATAGATCCTGACATTCTGAGTGTTATTAGATTCCCTGCCATTATACAAAATGAGAAGGATGAGCCTGAACCTTTGTGGCCTGAGATGTTCTCTATGGAAGCTCTTGACAGGATTCGTCGTAAAGTTGGGGAAGAGGCATGGTCACGTAACTATATGCAACAACCATCTTCTTCAGCTGAAGCTACTTTTGATGAGGAATCTATAAAGAAATGTTTAAATCCATTACGTTCCGTGAATCATCACCCACCAAAGAATTGTAGTGTTTATATCGGTTTAGACCCTGCTCTTGGTTCTAACAACTGTGTGATTGCGGCTACTCCACATGAAGACAAATTGAAGATTCTTTTCGTTCGTGAAGATGTGGGGCTGACACGTAATGAACAGATACTACAAGTAGTTGAAGAAGCTGTATTGAGATGTGGACAAAATGGTTCATCTGTAACAGATGTTGTTATAGAAGCGATGGTATTCCAAAAAGGGTTATCTCGTGATGAGAGATTAGTTGAAATGACGGAACGATATGGGTTCCGTGTAAGGGAACATTTAACAGGTGTAAACAAATATGATGAAAATATTGGTGTTCCTTCTATGGCTTTATCGTTTATGCGACAAGAAATTGAGATCCCATATGCTGATGATCCTTCCACACGCCATCAGGCTGATGAATTGATTAGACAGCTTAAAGCATGGCGACCATTACAACGCGGTACTAGACTGAGACAGGATCAGGTAATGGCGCTCTGGTTCATATGGATATTATGGCGACAAAGAAAGCAATCATATAGTGTTGACTCTTCACAATTCAGGTATAAAGGACTACCTTGGAAGTCAAGTGTGTCTACAAGTAAGGTTTATTAATGTATACATTTGATGAAATTGTATCAATAATACGACAACGACAAGACGCACAAAGCCCTTTATTGGATCGAATGCTCGAAATAAAGGAGCGTTACAACGGTGAATATGTCATACCGTTGCCATCAATGGATGAAGAACCTGTTCTACCTCCTCTTACCCCTGCTTTAATATCAGAAAACATTGATGCTGTAGCTCAAAGAGCCGCATCAGTGATGCCTTTTATCGGATGCCCAGCTGTAGATCAGTCTAAAGAACGTGGTATCAGGTCAAGAGAGTATGCTGATATTCGCAGAAGAGCGTTGTCTGCGACATGGTATTCATCTAAATATAAGATTAAAATGCGCCGCGCTTATAGGCATTTAGCTGGGTATGCCACATCTTGTTTAGTGGTAACACCAGATTTTAATAAGGGGCTTCCACGTATTGATATACGTGATCCTTTGGGTGTATATCCAGAACCGAAAGCATACGAAGACGTAGATCCACCACGGAATTGTGGGTTTATTTACGGCAAATCAGGCGACTGGTTAAGGGCGCATTACCCTGCTTCCAGAGAAGAAAATGGTGGACCTGTAAATTCTGATGAAAAATCACGACAAGAACTATGGGATGTTTGCGAATGGGTAGATGACGAACATATAGTCATCGGCATCATGGGGCCAAGATACCATCACTTCTTTGAGAACAATACATATTCTAGACACAGCACACAGATTGAATTGTCACGCGCACCGAACAAAGCTGGTATGCCTTGTGTGATAACTCCGGGTCGAGTCAGCTTAGATAAGATTGCTTCCTCAATATCAAATGTTGTAGGAATCGTGGATCTTATGTCAAAAATGATGGCGTTGGAAATAATGGCACAGGAAAAAGCTATCTTCCCTGATAGGTATATAATAGGACGATCGGGTCAGGTGCCTATGATCGTCGGAGGTGAATGGAAAGACGGTCGTGAAGGAGAAGTAAACATACTTCTCGACGCAGAAGAAATAGGCGAATTAAGATCAAGCCCTGATCCGAGTACAAATATTGCCATCGACAGATTGGAAAGAAATGCTCGTGTATCGACAGGAACCGTCCCACAAATTGGTGGGGAAACTTACGGAGCGTTACGTACAGGTAGAGGAATCGACTCGCTTATGGGCGCGGCATTGGATCCGCGTATCCAAGAAATGCAAGAGATTATGGAGGCTCATCTTCCTCATCTAAACGAATGCCTATTCGCTTCTTATAAAGGTTATTTCGGTAGTAAAAAATTCTCTATGTTCACTGGTTACGCTGGGGATTTGGGTCAAGTAGAATTTACTCCAAACGAACATTTTGAGACATATGACAATGTGGTTTCGTACTCAGTCCCCGGCGCAGATGTTCAAGGAACGACAATTCAATTAGGCCAGTTGCTTGGCATGAAGGGTATTAGTCTAAGAACTTTCCGTACTAAGCATCCGTTTATTGAAGATGCTGAAGCTGAAGGTCGCAGGGTAGATGAAGAACTTTTGGAAGAAGCAGTAATGCAGGCGATACAACAGCAAGCATTATCGGGACAGTTGCCAGTTGTTTATGTTTCTAAAATAGAGAAGCACCGTAAGAAAGGGCTTGATATTTTTGAAGCGATCGAACAAGCTGACCGTGAAATTCGTGAGGAGCAAGCGGCGGTAGCCCCTCCACCTGAAGAGGGTCAAATGATGGCACCTGAAGAAGCGATGGGGATGGCGGCTGGCGCACAAGGATTAGGACAAGCCCCTGCTGAACAACCCACAGAAGGATTTTCTCCGGGCGCAGTACAAGAGTTAGCTAGTGCATTAAGGACTAGCTAATGGTCAGAGCTAAAAAGAATCTTCCTGTTAAAACTACACCGATGGCGGCTGGCGCTGATTATGGTGAAGTTCAAACTAATGAAGGACTGATTAAAGACATAGGTATGCCGGATATGTCTGATCCGACTGTTGGTGCTACAGGTGCGGTTCCTGAACAAAACCTTCCTGCGAATCCTGTGGAAGCGGCATCGGGTTTCCCTAATACTATTACGCCATTAACAGCTCAAGGTACGAACATGCGTTCTCGTCCTCAACAATTTATTATTAGCAACAAGACGAGAGCCGCGGCTTTTTTAAGTGATTTAGCGGAACATGTTCCTGACCCTGCTGTCAGAATGGCGGCAGATGATTTGAAAGACCATTTACGTAATGGTCAATTCTAGATTCAACCCAGTTACATCAAGTAACCGAAACTGGGGGCGAGAAGACAATCTCAACTCCATTATGTATGGAGAGAATTACGCTACGCTTATGCGAAGTGGTGCCGGTAGATTCATTCAAGGACCGGAACTTTCTACTCGGCTAGTTGATTTAGCTAGTAGCAACATATCTATAGACAAACAGCTTGAGACTCTTTACACGGCTAACGATCAAATCTATTTAAGGCAACAGATAGAGAATTTTAAAAAAGTTCCTAAAACATTCCAGCCTTCTGAATTTGCTAATCTCCCACCAACAACTCAACAAATGATGTTAAGTGCTGGTTACGAGTTGCCTGATAAAAAACAAGATGAACGCCCTTGGTGGCAACGAGCTTTAACTTGGGACATTCCTTTTAATCCTTTTGATAACTGGTTGGATGACAGAAGTTGGGGTACTCCTCTTGCTTTACCAAAAGCGGCGTTAGCTCCAATCAAAGCTGTTGGCGCTGGTTTAGGTTTTGTAGGTTCATCTCTTTGGGAGGGGGTTGAAAAGGGTTGGAGAGCTGGGCAACGCTTCACTAGAAGTTTAATGTACTTAGAAGAACTTGGTGCTAACTCTATGTTTAAACCTCCTAAATGGAGAGAAGCATGGAACAACACACGTTTAGAAAATGATTCCTACAGTAAAGACACTATTGCTGACGCTATAGAATTAGTGGGACCTGATAGAACAAAGCTATTAAGAATGTATGTAGCTCAAGGGAATGATGCGGTCGCTGAATATTTCGCAGATGAAATGGAAGCGCGTGGCAGACCAATAGAAGACGCAATCAATTTGCATTCGGATTGGTATGAATCTTTAGCAAGAGAAGACAGTCAAGAAGCATTAGCTATTTTACAATCAAACAAATTAGATACGTTCAATGGTTCTATAAGAATGTTCAACAAGTATCTGCCTTTCTTACCTGACGCGGCACCTGACAGTGTGTACGGCAAAATGATAGGTACGACTGGGACAATAGCTACAGGGATTGTATTTGATCCGACAACATGGCTACTTGGACCAGCGTTTTCTGCGGCGAAACTAACCAAGATGGGTATACGTAATGCTGATGCTTGGAAGACAATAGATTTAGCTGAACAATATTCGAGAATAGTTCGTGAGCATGGAGGCAAACTACCTCGATCAGAAATGGCGAGACTTAGCAACACGCACGATGAATTGATGAGTGAATGGTCAAGAAGCCATAGAGGGTTACGTGCAGTTGGGTTATTGAATCCTTTAGTGAGAATGAACGCTAATGCTAGGAACAGGTTTATTGGAAAAGTCAATGAAACTTTCGACAAACTTAATAGAACAGAAGATGCTCGGATAGCTATTCGCGATGAGATGGGTGTAGATGCGACCTACGCGAAAGTAGAAGAAGAATTACTTAAGAGGCACCCTGATCTAGCAAGTGTTGATGCAGATGCTTTGCTTGAAGAGTTCACTAGATTAATTCCGGGAATGGAACAAGGGCTTCAACACATGATTGAATACAACTTGAAAGCCCGATTGGATGATGGTTGGGTAACCGCTACTGGACAAAGAGTAAAACCACAAGACTTGTCAACATATGATGGATTTTGGAATTTTCTTAAAGACGATTTAGGTGCTAGAGCATTATCATCAAAGATGGGTGGAGTTGATCCTGACGCAATATTTATTCCTCGTTTAACTTTCAGAGGCGCATCTTGGCAACGAGTTAAAACTCTAATGGATCAGACTGTTGATTTCGGTAAGAACAGTCATAACGATATAACTGCTGGTATAGCTAGATTATCTGGCGAGTATTTAGAAAAACAAGATTACACCGCAGTCGCATTATTAATGGAAGATATTGATAATGGGGTTCTCACGTTATCAAAAGAAATTAGTCACGCTGATATGGGTGCATTACTTAAAATTCGTGACGTAGATCAACGAGCTTCAATGGCTAATATGATGATGGGTTTATCAAAAGCGGACGTAACTCTAATTACTGGCCGTCATCAAAAGATGTTAGATGAAGGCGAAATCTTTAAAAGACTTATGGATGAGGGTGAAGTTAGCGACCTGTTGAATTATTACAAAGGTGATGGTCGCATAATTGATGAGACAGGAAAGGTTAGATACCTTCAAAAAGGTGACGTTCTTCCTAAAGGCTGGTGGAGAGCCGCAAGAAATTATTATACAGATAACATACCGCCTCAAGGAAGTTTCAATGCGGAAGTAGGATTAGCTGAAAAGTTAAAAGTATTTAGTTTAGCGACAGCCACATCAATGGCCTATTATCCTGCGAAGTTTGCAAGATCTTTAATCACATATGTGCCTAAAGCCGGTCACTTGGATCGTGTTGATGCGCTTACTTCTATTTCAGAATTTAAAGCTCTTGTAAAAATGGGTTCTTTAGCCCACATGCCAAGAGCGCAAATCAACAGTTATATACGTAAATTTATTACAGGTAACGAAGCTGAACGTTGGATTGTATCAAGCGAATTTCTTTTAGATTTTGTTGGACGATCAGGTATCCTGCTACACGCAGGTGACGACGTAACACAATTCGTTGATAGGTTCATACGTCACGGAAGCCACCATTACGATGTTCTAAAACAAGACGGTGTAAGCATATTCGGCATGAGCGCACCTAGAGGTATTTTTGTCAGCGACATGAACTTAGCGCAAATGTCACGAATGAACGTAATCCCTAACTATAGAGAGTTAGCGGCTGTAGCTAAATACATAAACATGTACAAGAGATTTGGTTGGATGACACCTATTCCTTGGATAGATAAATGGATGGGAAGAATTTGGCGACCAGCAGTTCTATTACGGTTAGGTTACGTTGCGCGTAACGGTGGAGAAGAGCTGTTCTCATGGATGCTTCGTGAAGGTCCGGGAAGTTACGTTAATAATAAATTGGCTAGAACAGCGGCAGGCAAGGTCATTGTTTGGGACGAGTATGGTCGCAAGATGGTCAAGAACATTGACGAATTATCTGACATGGATCACCGTCTTCTGATAGGTAAACCATTCGGTAGGCTTATACGTTCTGTGAATGAGATTGCTGGTGTAGGCGACTACGCTATTACGCGTAAAGCATTGTCTAATGTTCTTAAAGGGCCAGAGGGTGGTATCGCTTGGGGCTTTAAAGATGACGCTACTAGATTAGCGGCGTTTGAATTTGAACGAGCAAAATTAATACGTGAGATGAACACTAAAACAAAGATGGCTCGGTTTATACAACAAAGAGCGCATGGCTTTAGCAACAATGTCAGTAGATGGATAGGTGATACTTCAAGGAATCTTGGTATACCAACTAAACAAGATTTAACTGAGAGATGGTTAAGAAGAAGAGATCCTGATGCTGAGGCACGAATAGGTAATATACAACACGCCTTAAGCAATCCAACGATGATGGATGCTGTAGCTAAAGACATATTAAACACACATGACACGTATCTTAATTTCAGTAAGAATTCTTTAGATACTGCTATGCGTGATGCAGGTTTCGGGCAGACACTTTCACAGTTAGTGAAACTTCCTATTGATTATTCAACAACCCAGTTGAGAGTAGTTCAGAATAATCCCGGACAGTCCCCTGATTACACTTTGGCTTTAGCGCAATCTGCGGAGATACATGCGGAAGATGCTGGTGCTGTAGCGGCATTGCACGAATTAAATCATTTTGTGAATCTTGAAGACGAAGCTCGATTAGCTCCAATCATCAATGAGATGATCTCACAATTACCTACTCAAGGACAAAGAGAATTTCATATAGGCAGAGCGGAGATACCCGCACGGCATGTGCCTGCTTCTAAGGGTGGGATTATTCCAGCAGAGGGAGCTGAAATAACAGAACAGGCGTTGCAGGCGGCTAAAGAAGCCGAGCCTATAACTGTGATGATTACTGGGCAAAGGTTTTGGAAAAAGGATAAAGCAACAGGCAAAATGGTTCGTGCTGTGTCTGAACAGGACGAAGCACGAATCAAAAAAGCGATAGATGATTCTTTAGCCCAGTTGCCTCCGGGATCTACTGTTCGTGTGGGTGGCGCTAGAGGCGTGGATGAGTACGCAGAACAGGTGGCTAACAGGTTAGGTTTGAACGTAGAGCAATATTACATTCCAGATGAAGGAGCTGAATCTTGGAAAACCGCTTCAGCTAAAGCTGGTCCTATTAGAAATAAGAGAATGCTTGAAGGCCGTCCGATTGAGGGAGGGGAGAGAGGACTAGCTGATAAGACTTGGGCGTTTCATAGTGGTAAAGGGTTTGAAACTCAAGAAGCTGACAAAACTTTAGATATTGGTAAACGTAGTTTTATATTAAGTAAAATTAAGGGTCTTGGTAGAAATGCGGAAAGTCCTTTAAAAGTTGCGTATCTTCCATATGCCGCTTTCAGAAAAATGGTGACAGAAAAGGGAGGGCCTCCTGAAGCATTATTGAATCAAGTAATCGCAATTAAATCAGGCGATCAAACTGTTTTGGTTCGTATAACAGGCGCTGAAACTCGTCAGGGTGAAGAAATCGCTCAACTGCTTAAAAATGACAACATGCTTATAAGTCCTAAATTCATGCAGGAAATGAAAAAATCGAAGAACTGGGTTAAGAAAGGTTCTGTACTAGATGACAACATTAAAGGTTGGGATCCTAATTTTCCAGATGGTGGACCAAGGGCAGTAGAGTTACGATTCGAGTACATCGGTCCACAAACTAACCCAGCTGAAGTGCAAGCTGGATTAAAATGGGAGGGTGGAACTGCTGATGCTATGAATCAGTCATTGTCAGCAGGGGTGAAAATAGACACGCAAGCTAACTTTGGTAAACCGGAAATCGCTGGCGCTGAAGAACTTGCAGAAGTATCTGCTTACAACAAAGCTAAAGGTGACGCTTCACGAAGAGCATCTAGAGATTACGATGAGGTTACAGAAAATGGTGTGACTCGTTTAACTGTTTACGATAGTACAACAGCCACTAAAGCAGAAGATATACCTGCTGTTGCAGGAATTGAACCTAAAACTCCGATGCAGTCATTACTTTGGTTTGTGGAAGCGTTACCTCCAAGAGTGAGGCGTGTATTAGAAAACAATCTTGATGATGCTATTAAAGGTAATGCTTCTTGGGAAGAAATAGTAAATAGTGTTCTTTCATATATCCCTTATAAGATTCGTCATTTATGGCACGATCTTTTAATGCCACCTGTGGATGGTGTTATCAGATCGCCCCGCTATCTTGAAGTGTTTAGAAAAGAAACAGTAGAAGCGTTGGGTATTAAAGAGAGTGATTTAGGAGCGGCGCTTCCTTCACGTACGGTAAGAACTTTAAGTAGGCATGTAAAAGATTTCAGTGGCGGTTACGTTTTTGAACCCGGACAGGCTCAATCATTCCCAATGAATTTTGATTACGGTCAAAGAGGTGCTTTACCTAAAGCGGCTCATGTAACATCGGATGATACTTTTACAGCGATTTTAGATGGGCAACGCACAGCGACTACACGCAAAGACGCTCAAGTGGAAGGTGTGAAAGTTGGCGACTATTTAAAGTTCACTAAAACAAAACATGGAGTGCCGTCAGAACCTATTTATGTTCGTGTCACAGAAGTTCGTAAAACAGATACTTTAACTCCTGAAGAATGGGCGTTGCCTGAAGGTTACAGCCCTAAAGCCGCCGCCGAAAATTGGAAAACAACTGGTGAAGATCCATATAGTCAGATAGAACAGGCAGAAGCAAGCGCCAGTGCAGGTAGAGCTGTCGATCAAACCATTCCAGCGAAAGTATATGGGTACAGAGGTGGACCTTATGGCGAAGGACACACACAGATACTTTTTGAAATGGTTAACCCTGAAACTGGGATAGCTCTTAAAGCTCAACCACAGAAATCAGCTAACCACCGTCAGTTAGAAGCAGGTGGAGCGAACATTGATTCTTACCCAGCGGCTTTAAGAGGCGAGTTTACTATAGATGAACTTCTAGACGAGTTATCAGATTTTTGGTGGGACGCTCATTATAAACAGAACAAGGCAACAGGTCCAAAAATAATTGTTGTTGGTGAAGTCGGAGAATCATATGGTTACACAGGTAAAAGATTCAATCTTATTGATGACGGTAAATCAAAACCCGGAGCTAAGTTAAGCGACGAAAGACCAATGGCGGGTGATTGGATAGAATCTGATACTCAAGCTGGTTGGCCTCCTGCGATCGCAAAAATACTTAAAAGGGTTGAAGAAGAAACAGGTTACAAATTCGATATAGCTATTATCCAAAGGTACGATTCGGGTTCAGTTGACCTTGGTTGGCATTTCGACAAACTTCCCGATCAGACTCCTGAAGAGATTATTGCGTCGGTTAATTTTGGTGAAACAAGAAACTTCCAATTCAGACCAAGATGGCGAGAAGATGGTAAAGAATACGGTTATAGAACTGATAGAAGTGAACATCATATAGATATGCCGTTAGAGGACGGTGACATTTTCTTGATGCGTGAAGGCACTCAACAAAATTGGGAGCATCGAGTTACTCGCGGTTTGTCGCATGAAAGGCTTGGACCGCGTATCAATATTACTTTTAGGCGTAGTAATCCTGCGATGATTTCGCAGGCACGTTTAGCGAGGGTAGACGATGCAGAAAAATTAGTTACTGAAGCGCCTCTTGTAACAGAAGTTCATTACAAAAAAGGTTTAAACACTGTCTTAAGCAACTTCCACCAAGAAGAATTTGTTTTTAGAGGTGTAGCATTTTCAACAGCAGAAGGCGCGTATCAAGCTTGGAAAACAGGAGAGTATGTACCCGGATTTGAAAACCTAACAGGTGCGGCGGCTAAATCTAAAGGACGCAAATTAGCGCCTGATACTGATACGAATACAGAATTAATGAGAGAGATTCTTCAATCTAAATTCGATCAGTCTCCTACATTCAGAGAAGAACTATTAGCATCAGGGCAGATTACTCATCCTGTTAAAGACACATTTTGGGCAGGTAAATTCCCTGAGTTGCTTGAAGAACTTAAGAGCAGTGTGCAAGGTTCTACGGATCATCCGTTGATTTCTTTCCCATCTCCTATCAGGGGTGTAACAGTAGAAGCTTTTTCTAATCCGCAAGGCAATTTAGCGTCTCTTTCACATTCTGACGGCTCGTTCAGTATTGATCTTAGGGCTATAGAAGAAGCATATGAGAACCGTAGCTTTACAGGAACAGCTTTTGATTCTTTGAAGCAATTCGGTTGGTTTAATGCTGATGAGTTTGTGACAATGCTTGCGACAAGAAACATAGTTCCTTCTCAGCTTAGTGATGCTGAAAGGTTTGTTGAGTTAGTAAACCTCTATGCAGACACTCGTGGTATAGATGCTGTAATTGATTTGGATACACCATTAACTGACCAATTTGCTTTAATGGCTTATGTTTGGGAAACACAAATGTCACGCTTAAGATACGGTTACGCTACAAACCCCGCGGATAATGTTGAAGCGGTAGCACGAGCCAACCAAGCTAACATGCTTACCTTCTCTGAGCTTGGTATCCCTATACCTAATATGACTGATGGTATTCCACGCGGAAATCAAAGCACACAAATAGCACATTGGTTGTTTGGGAATCCGGGAAGATACAAAAACATAAGCAAATTGCATTATTCAGAAGAGGCTTTGAGAGATGCGATGCACAAAGCATACGTTGGGGCGCATACTACACCGGAAGGTCAGCAAGCGCATACAAGTGCAGTTCGCTCAAATATTTCTACTGATCCAGCGGCTCCTTACATATCTCATGCGATACCAGATTCAGTAGTAAGAGGTTTTGTACCTATGGTGCCAACCTCTGTGGCAGAAGATTTGACATCTTTAATGATAGCTGACCCTGAATTAGTAGGGGCTACTAATAAATTCCATCAAATATTTCAAGAGACACTTACACGCAAGTTAGATGAAATAGGTGGTACTGGTCCTAAGAGACAAAGCACAGGAGTGGTTGCTACTACACAATTATTAAATCCAGCTGTGAGTATAAAAGGCGCTCGTAATAGCGGTATTACTTATATGAAATTAGCTGAACAATGGGCTGATGCAGGGCATTTCCCATTAGTTACAGCTTCTACAGATCCAATGGTTGCTAAAGCTATAGCTGAAAGTGTTGTAGAAACAATCGCAGAAATGAAAGGTGTCCCTGTTGAACAGATAGGACTCCCAAGGATAGGAACGAAAGATCTTCATGGTGATGAGTTCTTTAACCAACCCGGATATTACAGAAGAGAAAGAGAAAGAAATGCTCAAACTCCTGACTGGGATCTTGAACGTGGTGGTTTAACTTCTACAGAAAGCAACGCTTCGTTTGGTGACATAGGCACGATGAACCATGTTTACGGTTTTGCTAGTGATGGGCGTGGTGCTGTTACTTCTGCACAAATGGGAGAAAGCGGGTTAAGAGGGGAAACAGTATTTGGTATAGGCGCACATCGTTTAAGTCCATTTGAGGGTCTTACACCTGTGCCAATGTCAACTAATGGCGAATATCAAGTAAGCAAAAAGATAATAGCTAGACACAAAGACGGATTACGACCTAATGCGATTATAGATCCTAATAACTCAACAGAGCTTGCATGGTATAAACCTGATGAATGGGATCTTGAAGAACAAATATTTAGTGGTCCAACAATTCATAATGCAATTTCGGAAACTGGACAACTTGTTATAGATAACCTTTTACATACTTACACAAACCAAAGTAGAAGGGGAGGCACTACTACTCCACTTAAAAGTTTTCATCCGTGGGTTAATGAAGTAATTAATGACGCTCCTGTTGATGCAGGTCGTATGCAAGCGAATGCTGATAGTGACGGATGGTGGAATAGCGCTCCGCAAGAATTAGTAGGTTTCGCTCCTGCTGAAGCAGAAGACCAAAGCGCATTCTATTTGAAACTCTTTAGAGGATTCTTTGATGGGGTAGTCCACCCAATGTTAGGTGCGATGGTCAGGGAACCATTGTTCCATGAGTATCTAACAACAGGCATGAAACAAACAGAAGGTTTCAGGCAAGCATACTTCCATGCTCCTGACAGATTCAAAACACTTAACACTCGCTTAGGTAAAACATCTAGCGTTAATGATAATAAACAGTTGGTTATTAACGGTTGGGAAGATTTTGTAAAGCAAAACGCTTTAAGCCGAGTACCAGATGCGGACGATCCGGTTACTGGCCTTTTCTACGCTATAGAAAACAGAAACAAAAAAGGTGTCGAAAAGCATTTAGATGTGATATTAAACGGCACAGAAGAAACTGCACCTCTAGCATTATCACCGCAAATAACAGAGTTCTTTGAAGAATTGTATGTGATGGCGAGTTCAAATACTAAAGTCGATGCAAAACTATTAGATGATTTCTTTTCTTACAACACAGGTTTAGAGAAGCAACTTGAACTATGGAGAGATGCTGGTCTTCAAAGAGCTATGACTCTAACAAGTTCATTCATTGATGACCATAGAATCAGATCGAACTTCCAAACAATGGTTAATACAGCTGTACCATTCTGGTTTGCTGAAGACACGTTCCTTAGAAGATTCGCACGAGGGTTAGCACATAACCCATTAATGTTACGAAATCTGAATCTTTTCACAGGAGCGTTACGTGATATGGGTATCGTTCAAAAAGACCAACACGGAAATGACATTCTTGTAATTCCGGGATCAGGTGCCACAGTAGGTTTCGTAATGGAACTAGCAGACAGAACGCCTATTGTGAACAGGATCTTTGGAGGAAATTTAGGTAGTGTAGCTAAACCAAATCTAGCTTCAAGCCTTCATGTAATTCCGGGTTATGATTTAGACAGAATGGGTCAGATGGGCTTTGGTCCTTTACTTTCAATCCCTATAAATCTAGTCGCTAATATTGATTCGACTATCAGAAAGACTTTTGAGAACAACCTTTCAGGTGGTAGGTTCACCCCTGAGAATCGTGGAGAAGTAGTTTGGAGTGCAGTAGTTCCACAAGTTATTGCACGACCTGTTTCTGCAATAATGGATGGATTTGGTTTTGAATCTAAAGGTAAAATCAAAGCTCAAATGGAAGTCATCAAGTATCTAGGGTTACATGGTCAGCTTCCAACGCCTGAAGAGATAGCGTCTCAACCTAACCCTGAAGTTTTCATGGAAAGATTCATGGCCAAAGTAGCGCAAATGGGTAGACAGTATTCGCTTCTACAAACAATGACATGGTGGGCTGGCCCCGCTACAGCACGGTTACATGATCTTATGAACAATGAATCGTTTGAAAGAAACCAAGATTTATGGGAGCTAGTCGGCAATGGTGTTCCTTGGGAGGAAGCCTACGGAATGTGGATGGAGAAGATCATCGCTGAAGAAGGCGAGTTTGATCCGTTTAAACACACACCATTCATGGTAGGTACACATAAAAAAGGAACGGTAGCTGTTTTGGAAACGACAGAACAAGCTAACGATTGGATCGTTGACAATAATCCGTTTATTAACAACTTCCCTAATACTGCGGCTTTCTTTATGGATCGCGGTTTTGATTCTGACGACGACGATTACGAAGCAGACGCTAAAGCAAGACTGGTAGCGCATGGTCTTTTAGAATTGCAGACACCTGTAGAGTATTTGAATGAGGTGTATTACAAGTCTGCGATGCCTCAATATCAGAAAATGAAAACAGATTATCTTGAAAAGAAGTACGCATTATTAGCTAATAAACAGGACACTTCGGGGCTTGATAGGCAATGGGATGCAGATAATTTACAATTTATGACCAGCAACCCAGTGTTTGCTAAAGAGTATCAAGGTGGTAGGTCAAGGGATAAACGTGAAGCATCTATGAAAGAGATAGAATTGCTTGTTAATAACCCTGACAAAGTACCTGAAGGGCCATATAAAGCAGATTTGCTTGCAGTTATGGGACTAGCTACTCAAATGGAAAAGGACTTATTTAAGCTAAAAGGGCAAACAACTGGTGAAGCTAGTGAATTAAGGAACAATATTAAAGTAATGGTTTATTTGACCCTCCGTGACTTTGTTCGTGGTAAGCCGTGGCTAAATGAAATATATTATAGTTTAGTGCTTCCATTGTTGGGAGAGAATTTTGTTGCAAAATTTGAGAATGGATTGATAAAAGTATGAACGAGTGGATTGAAGAAGTACAGATGATTCTTCAGGCTATTACCGGCGATGTCATGGATTTCTCTGATATGTCTGAAGAAGAGACTCTTGAATACATAGAGAATCTCGATCCTGCTTTACTTGAAGCAGTACACAATCAGCTGGGTGATCCTGAAATAGATGAAATGTCAGATGCTCGCCTTATGGCTGAGATGGCTTTTATGTTCGCACCAATAGGTAAAGCAAAGTGGTTATTTAAAGGGGCGAAAGGGCTTATTGGTAAACTCGCTCCTAAAGTAGCTAAAGGTGAAAAAATTTTACCAAGAAAGGTTTTATACAACACTTCAATGGGTGGGTTAAAATCTAGCGACCCAAAGAATGTTTCACATTTAGCAGGTAATATACCACGAGGTCGAACTACTGCCGGTGCTGGACGAACAGCAAGTCTTCCACAGCAAACAGGAGGGCTTAGACCGACAGGTCCAGTAAATGCAGTTCCGAAATGGAATGCTGGTACTGGTATGAGGGACAGTTACATGTCTAAATACGGTGCGCCTTTAGGTGCAAAGATGGAAGCGTTTAACACCACTTCTGGTAAGTACGTCAAGGAACTTATGGCTGGAACTGGAATGGTTGGCGCTGGTTATTTAGAGTACATGAACAGACGAACTCCCGGATTACCCGGAAGTGATGTGATGAGAGATGACGATGAATCTGGTGGCTCTGATTCGCCTACTTATGGAATGGGAGGTGGTATAGGGGATGATGGTTCTCTGACATACGGTACGTCTGAAAGCCAAGAGATTATTAAAAAACTAGCTTGGGAAGGTCACACTGTAAATTCTGCTAACGACAAGTTTATGCGTGTCGTATTAGAACAACCTCATGTAATGGGTGCAACGCCACAAGATTTCAATACGTTGGAACAGTATCTAGCTAACGATCAGGACAACTTGAATGTTATAAACGTAACAGCTGGTGAGGGTCGGACTAGATTAGGTGATTTTATGCGAGAGGAGTGGCATAACATTCCCGGATTGCATGAACAGTTACTTGATGAAGCGCACCGAAGATTTGACGATTTTATTCATAGTTCAGATATGGATATAGAGGTTTTAGCTGACATATCAATGTTGGGTAATGATGAAGAAGCAATGTGGGACGATATTTTAAGTGGTTACCCAGTGCAATCTATGGATTATTTGGGTATGGAACCAGCAGGTCCACATTCGCAAACCCAACAACAAAACATTATTGAATACATGGAGAAAGAATTCGGCAAGGAGATAACAAGCAAGGTTCTTTCAGGTGCTAGAGATCAAGTGATTGAAAATTATATTACGGAACACACAAGAGCGAACCCATATATGATTACGAACAATGAAGGCGGTATGATTACTGGCTTTGATGAAGCGTATGACACTTCCAGTTTTGGGCAAGTAACTTCGCTTGAGGATCTTTTCTCAGGGGAGTATGGGGTTAAAGTCGGACCAGTACACGCGGCTTCTTATCTTAAAGATTTGTTCCATCGGACTAACGAAGGTGGTTCAACTGGTTCTTCTGTAATAGCGTCATTCCAGCAAACGATGTATGCGATGGGTTATATGGATGACACTATAGGTCAGTTACCTGCTCCTGATATGTGGGGTCATGTTGACGATCAGACGATAGAAGCATTCAAAGCAGTGCAATGGGATATTGTTCAAAATGTTGATGAAGCCCGACGCTTGGGTATAGAACCTGATGTTAAAAGCCTTTGGAAAGAGATGCAGAACGAAGGAGTTATCCAAAGGATGGCTACATCTGACATGGACCCAGAAGGACAGTTCAGAGTAGATGCGTCTAACAGGTTCGCTAATCATGCTAAAGCAAAATTTGCTAAGAGACTCGTTCCTATGATGAACATGCCTGAAGAAGAAATAAACAAGAACATAGATCAAGTGTTGAGTGATATGACCGCCGAGGAAAGAAACATGGCTTGGGGTATGGGCGGTAATCCTGATGAGGTTGCGATGGCTGGAGAGATTCTAAAATCTTTTTATAACGATGATTCTGATTGGGGTAGCAATATACGGTTCGGACATAACAATTCAGATTTTATGAACTATGCCAATAAGGTCGGTGCTTTAACAGATAAAGAAAGACAGCAACACGCGGCTGACCTTATGGAAGGTCGTTCTGGTTCAATCGGGAAAGATGTGGCTATATCAAATTTCTTAATGATGCTTGATGGTGATATTACAAACTCTACAAGGACTGAGATTCGATCAGGGTTGGCTAGATACGCAAACACTATAGGTTTTGAACACTCAAGAAATAATGGGTTCACCGCTGATGACATTTTCCAGAGAGCAGATGCAGGCTTGTCAGCGGCGCGTTCAGCTGACACTACAGATTATGACGAGTTGATGACAACCTTAGAAGGTAGATTGGATCTTCTGCAAGATTACAGCTCTCGCGGTATCAGTTCAGCTAACGCAGTTCTTTGGGGTAGTACGATGCCTAGAGTTAGTATGCCTGTGCGTGATAAGGGGGGCAAAGCATTATGAGCTACACACCAGAAGAAGGCAATCTCCACTCTGACGAAATTTTACAGCTTGCTATGGATGCAGGGTTTTCTTTTGAAGAAGCTCAGACTGCTACTGGTATTGCTTTAGCTGAATCAAACGGTGACCCTGCTAAGTGGACTAAGAATGATAGTGGTGGTGCGTATGGTTTATGGCAGATTTCAGGAGTTAATAAGCAATGGGCAATAGATAATATTGAAGGTATCAACTCTGTAGAAGATTTGTATGATCCAGTTCTTAATTCTAAAGCGGCATTCGCTGTAGCTATGCACCATTCTTATAGTAAACCTAGAACAACTCCTAATTGGGAGCATTTCGACGGTCATAAAACAATGGATACATTTAATATGTATGCAGTAGGTAACTGGCGGACAGAAGGACTTCCATCCGCCAGTCAAGAAGGTAAAAATGCTGGTATGCGTTATTCGGAGATGCTTAGAGAGGGACATGGGCTTTCGGGTGATGAAGGGCGTTTGCATCCTGAGACTGTTGATTTAGATAATGTTTTGGATCCGTCTAATGTGGGTGATATGACTGTAGAGGAAATTAAAGATAAATATAATTTAGGGTTACATGCTCGTATTGGTAGGAGTGCTGAAGCTTTTATAGATAGTAGTAAGGGTCATGTGCGTCCTGTTGTGGGGAGGGTAGAACCTCAATTTGCTGAAGAATGGATAAGGAATCTTGAAGGTAAGGGAGAAACTAAGCTGGCTAATAGTTTACGTCGTGCTAATTTGCCTGCTGGTAATTCTATTATGTTTGATTATCCGAACGGACCGGAGTGGGCTGAAAGAAATGCTCGTAGGTTTGGTATAAAATTATGGGATGGTATTAAAGAATTAGGCAGTATGGCAAGTGATGGTCTTGAATATGATGTGAAGTTGCTTAAGTCTGATCCTGTTGGTATAAGAAGTTGGTTATGGAGTGTGCTTATGGAAGATAGTGTATCAGACAGACTGAAAGAAATGACACCTGAATCAGTACCTGAAAGAGCTGGTCCTTCCAGAAAAGGTGGTGTTGTCGATGAGTGACGAAGAGGGACTGCCTAACAATTTAGATGCTTGGATGGGGCATCATTGGGCTTATCAGATCCCTGAACTTAAATCTTATGTAGATTCGTTTGTTCAAAAAATAGAAGATGAGACATATGCGATCGCGGATATGTCGATTCTTAAAGAAATCTTTCTAGCTGGTATTCGCGATACAGCTTGGTGGACTGGTGAAGGGCAACATGAACCGAACCGCAACATGGATATGTTGCAACACACCGATCCTGAAACTTATAACGCTCTTATTAAAGAAGAAGCTGAAAGATTAAAGGGGATACTTGAAGGCGCTGGGTACCGTAACGTTTCTAGGGACACTCTCGAACTTCTTGGAGAAGCTAGTTTAAGGTCAGCTGTAGACGGTTGGGGTGACGCTGAGGTTAAGCACAACTTCACTTATGGTTGGATACCTGAAGATCAAAAAGAATTAGGCACAGGAAGCATCACAGAGCAAGCGGATGATCTAGTTCAACTAGCGTTAGGTAATGGTATAACTTTGTCTGCTACTGAAGCTGAAAGATTAGCGGCAGATTTATGGTCGGGGACTAAAGACGCAACTCAAGCAAGAGCAGGAATTTATGCTGATGCTCGTGTGGCTAACCCTTGGCTATCTGAGGATGAATGGGATCGTATAGAATCAAGCGGTTCCACATTAGATGCAAGATTTTTGAACACTAGAACTGCTGTTGCTGATGCTTGGGGGCTACCTAATGCTGACAACTTGCACATTAGCGACCCTTGGTTCCAGTCCAACATGACTTATCAAGCTGAAGATGGAACAACAAAAATGTTGGATCCAATAGCGGCAGGCAGGCTTGCTCGTTCAGCTGATGGTAAAACGCCTACTCCTCAATATGCGAGAACAGCAGAGTATAAGAGGAAGCAGGGGCAATCTGATCGAACTATTTTAGAGCTACTAGGGGCGGTTAGTTTATGAGCGATTTATTATATGATTCACAACAAGATCACCCGGATTGGGGTTGGAGACAGGACGCTAACGTAAAGGCAGGGCGAAGCCCTTGGTATAACAGCATTGCGGTTGAAGAAGGCATGATGACCCATGAACAAGCTCAAGCTGTAGGGGAACAAAGAGAAGGTCAAATAAGTCGTATGTCTGACGCGAATGTTTACGGCGTTGATCTTTCAAATGAGTATGAAATGCAAGGTGGCGATAGTCGGCGACATTCTCCTACAGGTATGGGGTTCAAAGATTGGATGGAATCACAAGGTTTGTATGAATCTTATCTTCGTGGTGAAGAAAGCATGGCTTGGGATAGTTATATGCTTGGTAGCGGTGGCAACATGTATCAGCAAACAGGTGCTGGTGGTGCAGGCGGTGGTCTTACTCCTGCTGGCAGAGTTGGTTCTGAAGGTTTTGGTGGTGCAGGCACAGGAACAAGTAAAGGAGATTTCACTACAGCTTTAAGCGCTATAGGCATACCTTTAGATATGGCAGATGAACTATGGGGTTGGGCGCAGGAAAAAGTTTTAGATCCCACATATGATTTAGCTAATATTACGTTAGACGTACAGCAGACTGATGCGTTTAAACAAAGGTTCCCAGCTATTGATGCGATGCGGAGTGCTGAAGTTACTCCTGTGTCTCCGTCAGATTATATAAACTTTGAAACTAATGTTAAGAAACTTTTAACTAAATATAATATTGAAGGTCAATCTCTTAATTTTGATGGGCTAATCACAAGTTTGCTTGTTAATACAGTTGGAGAAGTTGAAGTAGAGAACCGTTTAAATAGTGCTATGAGGATTCTTGGTAATGTCCCAACTGAAGTAACTGATATGTATTACGAATGGTTCGGTGAAGATGTTGGCATGTCAAACCTAATGAAAACTTTCCTTGATCCTAATGATGAATGGGGTGGAAGTTGGCAAGAGATACAAGACGAAGTAGCTACAGCTGAAGTAGGGGGCTGGGCTAGGATGCGTTTAAATTTAGATACTTCTATGGATATGAGAGAAGAATCAGCTAGAGCAATAGCCGATCAAGGTTTAACTCAAAGAGAAATATGGGCGAAGTTAGATAATCTTCAAACTAAGTCAGCTCTTTTCGCTGAAAAAATAGGTGAAGAGGATCTTAGTATTGAACAAGAAGGTATCGAACAGGTATTCGGATTGGATGATAGTGAATCAGTTCAACGAAGGGAAGAGGAAAGGCGAGCAGAATTCGCTGGTGGAGGTGGTGCTATAGTGAGTGGCACAGTAACAGGATTTGGGAGCGCTAATGCCTAAATATCAAACAAGCTCTTCCAAAGGGAAAGCTAAGAAAGTACCATATAAAAAGGTAAAGAAAGGTAAACGTAAATAATGTTTAACAGAGACGTACTAGAGAGAGTGATTGCCACATTCGCGCAGTCATTCCTTGCTGTGTTCACCATTGGTGACATGGGAAGCATGAAAGCGGCTGGACTTGCAGGAGCTACTGCTGTTCTCAGCCTTGTTAAGAGCGTTGTTGCCAAGCAGTTTGGTGATGGATCGGCTTCAGCCGCCAGCTAATGACTGACGTTACCGACCTTAAACAAGTCAAAGTATCTAGGATAACCCTCGGACTTATCATGTCCGTGGCTATCACCAGTGGAGTCGTCGTATGGAATGCGGCTAGTATTGCTGGCAGGATAGATGATTTGGAAAAACAGGTGCAGGTAATTGAAGGAAACACTGGGACAGACAGTACAGTTCTGGCAAAACTTGATGAAATATCTCAAGGGGTCATGGAAAATGCTGACGGTCTTGATGATCTGCGGAGCGCTAGGATCGATGACCTTAGCCGTTTTACTCCTGCTCACATTACAAGCGCTATGGCGGCTGATGTAGAAATAATCAGAGATGATGTCGATGAAATGAAAGAGATCATTGCTTCTATGGCTTGGGTTCCTTCAGAATTTAGTACGATCTGGGATCGTATATATCTAGCTGAAGAAGCTATCCAAAGTAAGAACTGGGGTAGAGACTTCTACGAAGAAAATGAATAAGACTGTTAAGCTCATTACTGCGATAACAGCCTTATTGGTTGCTATAGGTACTTTAATCGGAACGATCACTGTTACTTTAGGTAAGGGTGATGATGGCTCTAAGTATTCTTACACCACAATAGTTCTAGATAGTGAGGAAGCATATGAAGCATTCCTTTCTAGTCATCCCGGCTGATGCCAAAAGTTTGGATCGACCAAGACTTATGTACAGGTGATGGGTTATGCGAAGAGATAGCACCCGATGTATTCTTTGGGCATGATGACGGCTTATTTTATGTAAGAGAAGTAGGCACTCCTGTACCTAAAGAACCCACTCACCGTATGGGAGAGTCAGTTAAAGTACCTGACCACCTGTTAGAAGTGGTTATTGAAGCGGCAGAAGAATGTCCCGGAGAGTGCATATTCCTTGATGCGGACTGATATTCCGCTATAATAATCTTATTGGCCGTTGGCGAGCCGTTAGCTCGGCCCATCGTGTGCCACAACCATTAGGATCACCCACGCCCTTAATGAGTATGTAGTGGAGGTTGAACCAGATAGTGACGACTGGGGATACGAGTTAGTCACACCCCGCATAGTTCCTCCGACTATGTGCGACAGTAAAGGAGTGATAGATATGGCAGATGAAACCAGTGGTATCAAGGAATTACGAGATGCCGCAGAACGTGGTCGTCAAGCTTCTCAAGAACTTGAGGAGATGAAACGAGAAATGGCGTTTATGAAAGCTGGTGTTGATACTGACACAAAAGCTGGTCAGTTGTTGTTTAAGGCTTATGATGGAGAACTGGATACAGAATCCATACAAGCTGAATGGCAAGAATTGAATCCCAATCCAGTAGTGGAGACACAACCGGAAACGGAACCTGTAACTACAGATGCTACTGATACACAAGTAGCAGAAGAACGACAGGCACTAGCAGATAGTAGTGTTTCAGTAGAGTCAAATACACAGAGTCCTTATGACCAAGGCTTTGAGAAGTTTCAGGAAGCGTACAATGCAGGTCGTCCGAAAGATGAATCGGCGGCGGCTTTTGTACACACTGTTCTTGAAGCGGCAGGTCAAGGTGATGAACGAGTACTTGGCTGACGTTAAATGCCTACTTATGTTTATGAATGCAAGGTGTGTACTCCTCCGGTACTTTGGGAGTTAGTACAAAGCATGAAGGACGAACCTGTAAAGGTTTGCCCACATTGTGGCAAGGATTCCGCGAAGCGGATTCTTCAGTCACCAGCTTTAACAGCTGATGCTACTCCGAACAGAACTGGTAATAAGGTTCCTCCAAGAAAGGCACAGCCTAATTGGGAGAAAGGAAAAGCCGGTGAGCATAGGGCAGATGGGTCTTTTGTCCCATACCGCAAGGCTGACGGTTCGACCATACCTATTAAAGAATTTACTGATAATCGCTCCAAGTATGAGGGGATGTTGCGGGATAAAGAAAAACGTAAATCCACTATTAAATAAAGGAGTGTGAATCAACATGGCTATAGTTGGCTATGGAGGTAAAGTAACCTCATATGATCTTGCCGTTGGCGTTAAGATCAACATGGATGAACTCATTTACATGATTTCACCAACAGACTCTCCGTTTATCAACGGTATTGGAACTGATGGAAGGCAACTTCTTTCAAGCTCCAGCGTTGACCAACAAGAGTTCAAATGGATGGACGAAGAGCTATTGCTCCCTCGTTCAACCGTATCGGTACTTAACAGTACCTCTGGTGCAACACCTGTTAGCATCACCGTGGGTGCCACAGAATCTTACAAATTCCAAGTAGATGACCTCATCGTCTTGGGACAGGAAGCATCTGGTGGCGCTAATGAAAAGGCTGTAATGAGAATTACAGACCCAGATCATGGCACTGGTGTTATGCTAATTTCCGA
>Ga0163179_10000543_pt1 | contig 27141 bp, 34 predicted proteins | sample AtlANTMetagenome_FD_109643 | JGI IMG/M metagenome (GOLD analysis project Ga0163179, IMG submission 109643) | Marine eukaryotic phytoplankton communities from the Atlantic Ocean - Atlantic ANT 2 Metagenome | ecosystem: Environmental > Aquatic > Marine > Oceanic | place: North Atlantic Ocean...
CCATACTTGCATTGTTCAAAGCCTTTCCTACTTTGGAGAGGCTTTTTATGCATATATCAGATGCAGTTAAAGAAGCCAACGCAGCGAAAAGGTATGAGGATAAACTTACTCATATTGATAATGCTTTGCGCATCCACGGGTTGCCAGACGACTCCAAAGTACGAGAACGTCAGGGAACTGACGGCACATCCCCAATTCCCGAAAGCGGCGTTTCACGCACCGGACTTCACAAGACAAGCGATGAGAACGATAGCTCGACTTGAATATGAATTGGAGAGACAATAAGGACGTAAACTATGAGCGTGACCGGCATAGCGAAAAGAACAAAGTCCGCAACAAGCGCGATTACAAAAAGAAGCAATCAAGCCGTAAGCGCAATAACAAAAAGAACTAAACCTAGTGTGAAGGCAATCACAAAACGATGAGTGCAGAATACATTATAGATAGATTCGGTAAAAAGGTTGGATTAAATGCCGGTGATGATAATCAGCGTTTTGTTATACTCGACTTTTTGAATGAAGCCATGCAAGCAGTCTACGAGTATGTGGATATTCCCGGCTCGCTTGTTGAAGAAGAATTTTATGTTGCAGGAAATCAGCGCATCGCAATGAGTCGTGACGTTCAGTCAATTCGTGCTATGCGCGAGAAAGACTCTAAACTTCCGTGGAAGTCTCGCAACTTACTGTCAGAATACAATTTTAACAATTGGAAAAGCGACGACAGATGTTTTCGCATTGTTGGTTATGAGCCACTAAAAAAGTCGCTACCCACGGCAACAACTTCTACAAGAGGTTCAACAGCAACCGGACTTACTGTACTTGCTTATGCAAACATAGCAGCAACAGAGAAGGTTGCAATTACGTTTGATACATCTACATCAGACAGGCAGACAGTTACAATTACTCCCGGTTCACATACGGGGTCATCACCAGACTCAACTGCTGTAACGCTAGCTACGCACCACACAATATCCGACATAGTCAGCATTCGACGTTACGATACTGATAACGAACGATACGGTAATCACGCAGAAGATGGTGGTGGTGTAATCAAACTTGTTGATACATCAGATAACACAATTATTTATTCAGAGATTCCGCATGATGAAACTGAAGCTCAGTATTTAATCGTGGATATTTCTGAGTTTCCTTGGGACGAAAATTCAGCACAAGACGACGATCACACTCTGCAAATTCTATACAAGAAAAAGCTGAAATACATTAAGAGCGATAACGATCCGTTTCCTTTATACGGTTACGAGAACATCGTCATGCACAAGATGATGCAGTTGTTTTTTGAGGAGCAGGGCAAGATAGATCAAGCGACGGTTTTTGAGCGCAAAGTTGTTCGTGATCTAGGTAGAAAAATTGCAGACATGGAGCGCGGTCAAGAACGCAAGATGCAGTTTGGTCGCCATCCCCACGATAATTTAACATTCGCAAGACGCTGGCATTATCACCGTGGCTAATTATATTCAAACATCTTTTCTTGGTGGCATGAATCTGTCGGTTGACGATACACGCCTGACAGAAGACGAGTATAAGTTTGCTAAAAATGTTCGGAATAGATTTGGCACATTAGAAGGTATAAAAAATGTTAATGATATTTCCAGCGACATTGGCGCATTTACGTCTAACCCACCAATACAAGCGATCTACTCTGTAGGTGAGTATGTATTTTTATTCTTCAAGGGAGGATGTAAGTACAGAAAGCCGCAAAATCCAGATACTACTTGGTCGGTTCTTTATTCTGGAGGAACCATGCACGAATCCAACGAGATATTTGTGCAAGCCGTACCCGCATCCACACAAAACTTTTTACGAAAAGAAACAAGAGTAGCAGGGTCAGCATTAGAACTTGATACAGCACAGACTGTGCAAAAGACTGTTTCGTCAATTATTGTGCAAGACGGAGTTAGTACACCAAGAGTTATAGAAATTTCTGGTGGAACAGTTTCTGATCGTGCAGCAAAGACTTACGCAGAATGGTCTGATGGTACACACACATCCCGTGAATACATACCGATAGGAAAGCAGATGGCTTTCTTCAACAATAAGTTGTTTGTTGTTAGTACGGATGGAACTGAAATATACCATAGTGTGAGTGGCCGTCCAATGGATTTTGTGATACCGATAGATACGTCAGGTAACAAGATAAATGCAGACGAAACTATTGGAGGCGCACCAGCCACATCATACACAGTAGGCTACAATGTAATTACAGCATTGAAGGTCTTGAATAGTGAAGCCTTGTTTGTTTCAACTTTGGGCGGTTCTTATGCTGTATCATTAGACTATACGTTTATGGTTTTTGGTGAACCCTCGTTCACCAAGCAATTCCTGTTTACAGCAAACTCGGTAAATCAAAAATCATTTATTGAGTTACTTGGTGATTTTGCGTTTCTTGATCCAGAGGGATTACGTTCGTTTAACGCAGTAATGCAGTCAAAGAATGAAGCACGTAATTCGGTATTTTCGCTCAAGGTCGCACGACTATTCAAAGATGTTGTTCAGACCACTAACAAATGCGCCGCAGTCACATTTGATGATTATGCGCTCTTTGCTTGCAACACTATTTACGGTCACGGCATTTTGGTTTATGACATTCTTACGCAACAGTTTGTAAGTTTTGATCAGCTAACTGATGACAGCAACGCAAACATCGGAGCAGTCATTGAGTTTGCTAAAGTAGAAACAAATAACAGACGCGAGCTATTCGCTATTACGCATGGCACAACAACAAGTTCGGGCGAGCCTTCGTACCGTTGCGTTAAACTATTTGAAGGGACTAACTATGCAACAGCATACGTCGAGACTAGAGCGTTTTGCACCAATGATACCAGAGTTGAACAGAAGCCGCAGGAGTTACGTCTTTTATTTAACAAAATACAACGCGCCTCGGCAGTTACAGCAACTCAGCGTGTAAACGACGAATTCACACCAGACTCGTCTGCTGGTTCACAAACAAAGACAGTACCAGTACAAGATATTTCAGTTAAGTTTCCGGTCACATTACCAGCAAATTGGAGTGGCCCGAAACAAATACAAAACCTACTATACAATTTTCAATGTGGTCAGCAGGGTTGGAAGGTTTCTTACGCATTAAAATGGACAAACGGAATTACGTTGTCTAACTTCCAGTTGCAGACGCAGGACATTACACCAATGAATCCAATGTTATCACAGGCTTATGTCAGTTAATGTATCACACACAGACTTTACAGATGCGACTACGTTGTTTGCCGATTTGGCAGCAGCGAACGCAATGCTTGATGGTCTGACAGTACCGGACGCAACTACCAGTACAGATGGAGTTGTAAAGAAATCAGCAGCTTCGGCAGACATTGCTTCGATAGGAGGTACGTCAACAAGTTCTGCTTCAGCAGTTACAGCAATTACTTTTTCTGCATCTGATGCAAGTAATCCCACGAAGGCTGAGATTATTGTTACGTTAAATCAGATGGCACAACAAATCAATCACCTCAAAAGCGTCTTACGCAACGCAGGAATACTAACATGAAGAATCTATTTGAAAAATTACTCGATGTAACTGGTGGTGCGGCGCAAGGATTGTTATCTGGTTTCAGTAGCTTAACAGATAAGGCATTAAATTTATTCAGCGAAGATGGTGTTCTCAGCATGAACAACCTAGTTGAAGCTGGAACTTTATTTGCGATTGCAGAAGCATTAGCATCAGACGATCAAAAAGACGCAGTAAAAGCATTAAGAAAACAATATCAAGAATTTTTACCAGCGTTTACACAGGCAAAAATCAATGCAGGAAAGACTGAAGCACTCGCATTAGAGGATATAGATCAGCTAGTAAAGTACGGCATAGTTAATGAAAGAAACACCGACGGCCAATTAATTAAACAGACTGCTGGCCCACTAGGAGGATCAGAGTCACTAAAGTATGAACAATACTATGGAGTCAAGCCGCAGTATAAAGTTGATGAAAAGACCGGCAACATCATGCTGGATGAAGGCGGCAATCCTATAACTGTTCGCACAGGACAACCCGGCCTCGCTGAAATTGCAGGTCAATCACAACGTGAACAGCAACGTCTTGGTGATTTAGCTAGAACAGGAACGAGAGTAGATCAGTTGGCGCAGTCAGGTCAGCCATTGGCGCAAGGACTTCGTCGCATGGAGCAAACGCTTTCACCGGAAGTCCAGCAAACTCAAGGCCAAGTTGGACAAAGTTTTCGTGGACTACTTGCAGCACAAGACCCGACTAGGTTGTCTGGTGCAGAGGAAGCACAAGTAGAACGCGGCCTTGGTCGAATGGGACTCGGCATTGGTCGTACATCTGAGATGGACAAGTACCGTGCTGCGATGACATTTGGTGATGCGTTAGCCTCAAAGCAACAACGTCTTGGTCAAGCACTCGGTCAAACAGGCAGCGTTGTTCCTAGTCTGAAATCAAACATAAATCCCGGCGTAGTCTTTGGTGAAGGCACAACAACAATGCCAACGATGCCGGGACAAGTTGGAACATTTGGTAACACAGCAGCACAAGCACTTGCACCAGTATCTAATATAATCACAAGCAAGCAAGGTGAGCAGGGCGGCAAAGAAGCATTAAGAAATGCAATTGGCTTAACACCGTAATAGTTATGTCTAATTTATTTGAACTAACAAAGAGGAGGCGGCGAGCGCAGGAGTTTGCTGATCGGTTTCGCGAAGGTGCAACTGAATCAGAGCGTGAGTTCTTTGATCGTTACTACCAAGAACCATCAGCGAGTCCGATCCTACAACGAGGCGAGTTACAACGTCAGTTGGAGCAAGGTGATGCATTGCGCAGATCATTGATGGCTCGCGGCATGAATGCGATGCAAGCTGAAGACGCAGCAGAACGCGCTGAAAAAGCCCAACAAACAGAATTTGAAACGACTACTAAAGATATAACCGATGTTTACACACAACCGGGTTCTTTAGGTTATGATTCTCCGTTAGGTTATGGTGGATATTTAACTGAGCGTGATGAAAGCATGGGGCAGACTAGACCAGCACTAACTGAAGATGAATTTGCTAGACAACGAGCCTTGCAGATGCGGTTAGCTAGACCAGTATCACAGCTTGCTGCGGCAGAAGTTGCAAGTTCCACGATGGATGCGTCTGCTCAATTAATTCAAGATAGAGCAGAAGAACTTCGTGCAAAACTTCCAGCTATAAAAGCTGATTCTAACGTAAAAGAGAAAGTTAATAAGTACATAGACGATGCAATTCAACAATACAGCGCGACGGATGATCCTAAAGTAATTCAAGATATAATTCAACGCATGGATAATCTGCGTAATATTGTTGATGGGGCTACCAGAAGTGGTAGTGCTATTGGCCTTGGTCACAGCCCCGCTGACTTTATCAAACTTAATAACGAGCTTGAAAATGCATTAGGCAACAATACACCTACTATAACAGGTGAAAATAATACTGATTTTCGCTTACGCCAAGCGCGTCCAGAAATTGTTGAATCAAGAGAGTCTAACTAATGACGCTAGAAGAAGAAAAGCGTAGACTGCGTGATAGATACAACATTCCAGACAATGTTGAAATTCTAACGCAGGAAGAATATGACATTGCAGAAGCAGAAGATCGTTCTGCACTTGCTGTTGGATTTCAGTCAGCAACAAGATCAGTAGTCCCGGGTCTTACTGGTCTTGGTGCAATGGCAGCAGCAAGTAAGGCACTATCTAAAATACCAGCCCGTAATGTACCTACAGCAATTGCTAAAGGTGCTGGGATGTTGGGTAGTGCAATTGTTGGCGGTATTGCTGGAGACATAGCTCAGACAAAAGTAGACGAGGCGATTCGCGGTGAAGAAGCAGTTAGAGAGACAGAGCGTGAACTTGCTGCTGGACGCAAAGCGCAACCTGTTGCATCAGTCACAGGCGAAATTCTTGGAGGTAGTCTTGGTGGTGGTGTTGCTCCATCATTAAAGACAGCAAAAGGTTTAGGCGAAGCAGTTAAGTCCGGTTTTGGTACACGGGCTAAACAATCCGAAGCTGCAAAGTATGCTGTTGGTCAATCAGTTGTTGGTGCTGGTATTGGTGGTGCAGTAGAGGGTGCAAGGCAATTTCAAGAAGGAGACTTTCAGCCAACAGCATTAGGCGCAGCAATGACAGGTGGTGCATTGTTTACTGAGCCAGTTGGTCTTGGGCGCAAGTTGCTTGGTACAACAGCACCTCCACCGTCAGACGCACCAGAGAGACCAGTTGAATTTGGAATACAAGTGGGCGAGGACTTAAAGGACATTAAAGATTTGCCAGTACAAGAGGCACTTCTTGCTCGCTCAATTGTTAAAGGTGAAGACGAAGGAATAGGTCGCAGGACTCTTGTTGATGATATGCTTGAAAAAGTCGCAGATGACATGGAAGCTGCGTCCAAGAAATCTGATCAAGTTAAACAAGATGCTGATGCAATCCGAGAGACTTCCGAGAATCCGAAAACATCTATTGAGGGTGAGTTCGAGAAAATCAACAAAGACCCGAAGATTGATAAAGCACTCAGAGAACTTGAGAAGAAACAAAAGCCATCTAAAGAAGATCAAGTAAAAATTACTGATCAAGGCAAGAAGAAGATAGAGTCTAAAATTTCAGCAATGTCCAACGAGGATGTTGCCCGTGCGTTCGCCAGACTTAATCAACGTAAACGTGCCGAAGTATCTACAAGGTTTCTTCAGAATCAAAACAAGTCCATTGAAGATGCTCGCGCTGAGTTGATGGCTGAGATTGAAACCAAGCTGCCAGCAGACTTATTTAAGACTGCAAGGAACTTGGCCAATCGTCGCAACATTACCATGCGTGTCGCAGTAGATAAGCTAGTCGATAATGCACAAGGACGCGCTCTCGGATTCCTACACAACAAGAGTAATCGAGTTACAAATCCTGAGATGGTCTTGAGTCTTGATGATATTAATCTTGAGACACCATTACATGAAACTGTTCATCGGTTTGTTCGTGATTTGTTTGAGTCATCTAACGAGGTTGATCAGAAACTTGCGCGTGGTTGGTACAAAGAATTACTCAGCAACGATTCATCGTTTAACATCAACAAAGTAAAAGAAAAATTTAAGGCGAAAGGCTACAACTTTGATAAAGATGAAGCGTACCTTGATGAGTTTCTTGCTGAAGAAGGTGGTAAAAAACTTGAGCAGCGTCTTCGTAATTTACCGAAAGGTACGTTCGATAAGATGCGACGTTGGTATGCTGATGTTCGTCGAGGTCAAAAAGTTAAGTACGGCAAAGCAGCAGTAAACGACATACTAGATTACATTGCGCAAAGACTTGAACTAGACCCTGCCGCTTTATTCGATAACGATCTTTGGCTCAGAGACGGAATTAATTACGCCAAGTACATCGGACTAGAGAAGCCGAAGCAACTTGGTGGACAAGCTGCGACTGCATCAAAGATTGTTGATGGCACGAAGTACGAGTCATCAGTCGAAGTGTTTGATATGCCCAAAGAGGTTGAAGAATTTCTTGAATTACCAGAGCGACCAAAAGAATTTGCGAAGAACTACGCAGAAGACTTAAACGAATTCAAAATCGCACTTGATAAGAATCATTCGTACAACTCAACCGTCGAGTATCTTGATGGTTACATGATTGATGAAACCAACTTCGATCAGTTTATGAATACGGTGCGCAAGAACAGTCCGTTAAAGAAACTGTACAAGTCGCTCGACAACAAGCCTCAGATAATTTTACGCACACGCAGACCAGAAGATGCTGCTGGTTACTTTGAGAACGACAAGATTGTTATCGGTGTTCCAACAATCAACGAAACTTTTGATTCAACTCTTGCTCGTTATCTGACGTATCACAAGTTGCTTGGTGATGTTCGCATGAATAATCAACTGGCTAGCGCATGGCAGATGATGGCTAAGTCAGGTATGTGGTTTAAGAACTACGAGCCTTACATGGTAGCCAAGTTCATGGACTATGCATTGAACACCAACAACAAGTTGGACGATGCAGTCAAAGCCAAGTTGCGTTACTACCAAAACCATCTTGAGTTGGAAGTACCGAGAGGCGATTACAAGACAAACATTGGTCGTCATCAGCAGTATGATACTCGCATTATGCATCAAGGTGATGCGTTGCATGGAATCTTTAAGGCGTTGCCTCTTGATGTTAAGCAGGAGTTTGCTCGTCGCGTTGCACCTGTTGATGGACTTGGTATGTCCAATGATGAGTACGTAGAATTTTTTGACACACTACTTGATAGTTACGGAGTTACTGGTTCATCGGTTCGTAAGAACTTTGATGATATGCAACGGTCGCCTCAAGCGATGCTGGAGAACTTCGTCAATGATGAAGCCTTCAATGTAATTGATCGTAGCAAGATGATCTTTGACCGCGTCAAAGATGAGGGTCGCAACTATACTGAGTTTGATCGGATACAAGCATTGTGGTCTGACTCGAATGTTTCTGTTGATGGAGTTCTCGCTAATGGTATGCGCAGCAAGTTCCTCGAAACTGCCGAGGAAATCGTAGGCACAAAGCTCGATATTCTAACACACAACCCACAACCTCCGAGGCCAAGACAAACAGACTTTGAAGAACTTTGGAGTGTCAGTAAACTGGCATCAGAGGAAAGTGGTGCTGATCCGATTGGTAAGGTTGATGAGGAGACTCCAATCCCGATGGATTCAACTCCGAAAGGATTGTCTGGTGTAGATCGTTATGAACAGAAACGCTACAGCAGAATTCCTTCACCAAACTTTGGTGAGCCAAGTACATGGCAACTGGGTAGAAGATTCACAAGAAACTTTCGTCCTGTTATAGATCGGATTCGTGAACTTGGTGAAGGCAAGTCCAAGGAACTAGCAGGGTACATCGCGTCAAAATTTGAATCAGTACACGCAGAAGAACGTGAGATGGTTGGTCGCTACCTAGAACGAACCATGCTTGCGTTAAGCGAAGTGCATTTGGCAGGCGACGAAATGGCTACGTTAGGCCGATACCAGACAGAGCGTTGGCACACAAGGCTAGGTTTAATTGACAAGATAGACGATGATCTAGCTAAAGCGTACAACAGCAACGCACGCATACGATACTATGATCGTATGATAGAAAGCGTTTATCGCGACACTCGTATATTACAGAATGACCTTGGATTGAAGGTTGCGGTTTATCGTAACGGAGAGCCACAGTATGTTCCCGGTCAACACACACTTGAATACACTCCTGAGATTATTGCTCAAGACAAACGCCGAATCTTGATGCGAGGCGAGAAGCAAAGCAAAGAGTATCAAGAATTAAAGAAGCAACTCATTGATTACTGGAAGTCTATATCCAAGGATATGTCTGACGAGGAATTTAATGATGCAGTCAAGCAATCAGAGGAAGCAGGAATCAAGGATGAGAGTGACAATGTTTCGCTCCCAAGTGAAAAGGGTAAGACCAACGACGAGAAGCTAGAGATACTTTTTGATAATTTTGCTGGCGCATTAAGAGCGACAGACAAACAGATAGGTTCACACAAGTTCAAGGCACTCCGTGTTGCAACAGGCAAGCTAGGTATTCCTGCTGCTTGGGTTGAAGCAAATGCAGTTCAACGTATGACTCGTTACGTTGTTCGCTTTGCTAAAGACATGGCGATGTTTAAGCACATAGAACTTGATCCGAAAGCCAGACAGATTCTTGGCATGCCAGATCAAGAAGGTAAGTACATTACAGAGTACGACCTTGATGGCATGGAGAATGGAGGCCCGTTCAATCTGCCAACATACGACAAGGAGAACATCAAAGTAAAAAGCGGCAAGGCACTCTATGACTCAAACGAGATCGAGTCAGTTATGGAGAACTACATCGGATACTACGAAGGTTATGATCTAGCCATTCGTACATTCAATAGGTTAGTTACATCTAGTTGGTTGGGTGCTGGTGCTGGTATTCGTGATTTCTTTTCGTCTTACTTATTTGCTTTGCCTTACATGAGGTTGCAGGACTTACCAATTCTTGCAACTCACCTGTTGGATATACGAGATGCATGGCGCAAGAGTTTTGAGTATGGAATCAACAAGACCAACTTAAACAATCTTGAGTATAAGGCTGAGAGTATCAATCGGATTGCTGATTATGCAAACCGAGCCGCTGATACTGCGCTTCGTGTTGGCGGTCGTAACATTCTTGAGCAAGGTACTCGCGCATTACAGTTTGCGTTCGGCAAGCAGATTACTTGGGCCGCACTTCATATGCGTCCACTAGATGCGATCACAACAGATTGGACTGCAAACAGACTGCTAAACAATTTACAGAAGCAGATGGGTGACGTTGTCATCAACGGCAAGAAGCAGAACTTAATGGACTATGTTGGTCGCGGCACTAAAGTACCAGACGAGTTGATGGACAAAGCCGCTGCTGCGTGGGTTGAGATAAATCAAGGAACCTATGATGCAAGAGGGTTGCCGAAGTTTACGCAGCGCGGTGTTCTCAGCATGGTAACTTCATTGTCACGTTGGTCTATCGAGAAATCAGACCGCATGGTCAAGGATGTCATCGGCCCATTGAAGACTCAGGGCGATCCGTTACCGTTAGTTAAAGCAACGATTGGTGCAGTCATTGGAGGCGAAGCATTGAAGTATATCTCGGAGCAGATTGCGAACAAGATGCAAAGCGATCCAAAGATCATAGAAACATTACACATGGAGAACGATAAGGAACTAGCTTATGCTGTTCTTAACTCTATGCAGTACGCAGGTTTCTTTGGGTTTCAATCTGCGTTGATTTATGACCTAGTCAAGACTTCGCGATTTGGTGTAATGGATGGTATTCCCGGTGGCTTTACTTTCCCTGCGTTTGATCAAGCATCAAAGATTGTACAAGACTTCTCCAAGTTCTTTTCGTCAGGCGAAATGACAGGCGAGAACTTCGGAACAGTCTGGACAAAGTTTATCCGCAAAACATTTACTGACTTGAACCAGACAACTCGATACGCAGCAAATCATCTGCTGTTGTCTGAAGATATGTCTGAGTTTAATGCACGGGCAAGTCTGCGTAAGTGGGAGCGACTGACAACAGATAAAGACGATCAAGCAGTTCCATCAGATGTCGGCAATAAATACACGAACCCAGCACGAAGGGAATTCAGAAAAGCCAACAACATAGCTGACGCAAGAAAACTTCTACCAGTAGCAGTTCGTGAAGCAGCGCGTGATGCGATGCAGAAACATCCAGATAATCTTGCTGCGCAACAACTTGCATTTAAGAATAACCTAAATGCACTTTGGACGGGCAACTGGAGAACAACTCCTGCGTTACCATCTACCAGAGAATATGTAAGGCAGAAGGATCGTATTCAGTACCTTGGAATTGAGCCAAGCAAAGCTGATCTAGCTAGGTTCCCCGACTTGGCAACGATCAATCGAAGCGAGAAGGGCGCAATGTTGTCTAGGAAGTTTGGTTCAAAGATGATGCCCGGTACAATCATTGAACAGGAACAGGCAGAAGGCTTAATCAAAACTGAGAAAGACTTCGAGAGACTAAAGGAACAGAAGAAAGCACTCATCTATAGATACATCGGATCTAAAGGTAAGTTGTTGTGAAGACTATTGGATCACGGGGAGAACTTATCGTTGCTCAAGAGTTGATGCGGCGTGAATGGAACGTAGCCTTTCCTTATGGAGACAATTGTTATTACGATTTAATCGCAGAAAAGTCTTATCACTTCTGTCGTATCCAAGTTAAGTGTACTGAAAAGATTTCATTAACAGTACACCATCACGGGCCTCACTATTCCTTTAGCTTGAGTCACGGCAACAACACTAAAGAATCGTACACAAAAGAACACATTGATTTTTTCATCTGTTGTGTTATTGATGGCAACCGCTTTTGGGTTCTGCCAGTAGAGGATGTTACTACAAAGACTCTGAAAATATTTAGAGACGGTAAGAAGTATCACGAATACGAAGGCGCATGGGACTTGCTACGATGAATGAATTAATAGAAAACCTACATGAAGCACTACAACTTGCAGAGACTAGAGGTCAACGTAAGATTCTACTTCGCGCTATCGAGTTGGCTGAAAGAATCAAGGCTACCGTCAAATTCGAATGAGCCTAGTTCTTTATAAGACTTACCTTGCTTCCGCAAGTAAGTGATCTTACCCTCGCATCCTACCATACAATCTTTATCTTTGATTAGTTCAACAGCACGTTTGCCGTTTGTATCAAGACGTAGGTGCGTTGTTCCTCTTGGCGGTTTCATGAAACTGGTCGAGCCTTGAAAAACCAAGAAAAACAAGACTCACAAACAGACACCGCTACAAATGTCTGACCCAGTTTAAAAGTTAAGGCTATCATATACATCGTCAACTAATGCCCTAAACCAGCCGCCGGTATTCTCAACTTGTTCTGTAGTTACAAGGAACTCTAGCACTTGGTCTAGTTCCTGTTTCGTAACCTCAGATACAAATTTCAGCCATAACTTTTTGTAGCGAACACCTGAGTCCGAGTCAATAATATATCTTAAAATATGCTTGGTGATTTCACCAATCGGATTACGTCCAACAGTATTGAACGCTTCGTGCATCTTGTGTTCCGTTATGGTCAACAACTTGAATGCACGTTTGATCTGCGACAATGAAATCTCCTTCGTCGTGCCATCAGCGAAGTGCATTAGCATGGCAGTCTTCAATAGATGAACATTCTTTCTGCCGTAATAATTATCGAGTCGCGGATCTTTATTCACGCGCTTTCTGTCCAGTTCTCCTGACTCATAAAGATGCTTGTGCCACTCAGATGCTTCATCGTCTAGCTTACATTCACCGGAGATTTTATGGAGTCCGTACAACCAACTAACGATGTCGTTACGGCAACGTATCTGTTCGTCTGATAGACCGGGAAACTGACGAAAGAATCTAGGCGCATGGCCGAATACAATGATGACGCGAGAAGTAAAACCCTGCGATATAATCCTATCGCTAAACGCTTCGCGAATGAATGAAGGTGTTGTTCCTCCCAGCATTGTTACGCAGATGTTCGTGATGTCATCTGAGCCTTGATGCTTACTCTTGTAATGGTAACTGCGTGAGTCGTAGAACTGGTTCAGCATATTCACCATGTCCTCGGAGTTCTTACGAAAGAGTACACCGAGTTCCTCGATCATAAAGCAGATGGAATGATGCGACTTGTTCTTTACCGCACTACCTCCGAGTCGAGTATCTGGCACTTTAAACTTGCGCATACAGTCATCGCTCATGTAACGAAGCAAACCTTCTTGAGTTGTTGTGTCCGCACCGTAAGGATACATCGGAACCATCGCGTTCTTCTCAGCATCAAACTCCATCAGCTTCTCGCTCTTTACAATGTCGGTAACTTGCGAGATCACGCGAGACTTACCAGCAGCAGGAGGCCCGACAAGCAACGTAAAGATGTTTGGATATATAGACATTGAATCTGGATACAACCAGACTCGCCTCTGTAACGCAGCACTTATCAAACTGTAGAAACTCCAATCAATAAATAGATCGGGTGATTCCATATCTTTGAGATAGTGCCGCCACTTCTCAAGATTAGTCATCAAGTGTTTCTATTAGTTTTGCGATTATTGAATACTGCTCAAAGGTTAAAGCAGGATGTAGCGTCCCGTCTACCGTTATGAATAGTAATGGTTGGTTTTCATCTCCATCGAAGAAGTTGTCGATCGCGACACTTATATTAGTCTCGCCTATGTTGTAGCTTATTATTGGTTTAGACATCTATCATTTCCTTCCAGTTATCCCCGATCATTGCTTCTGATCTCATAGAGAATCGCTCGCCACGGGGAGAAATCATTTCACGATTCAGATGCTTCATTGCTTCTTGGGCAACAAATTCTGAATACTCAGGTGCGCATTGAAGCAGCACACTATCATGGTTGTTTTGGAGTACGTCAACTCCTAACTCTTGCAAATCTTGTCGGTTCTGTAGCTCGACAAATGCGAGATTTGTAATGCATCCGACAGTCGATTGAGGTACGAATGCATACGCTTCCTTGTACATTGATTCATCAATGATGCCGGTGAAGTATCGCGGATAACCAAACAAGTTTTTGAGCGTTCGTGTTTCCTTGAGTCGATCTACTGTGTCGTTGTGCCATTGGTTTATCTCAGGGAACAACTTGTGATAGGTGCTGAGAAATCGTTTAGCTTCTTTCGATTCAAGAGCGATTGCACCTTGAGACTTTTGCAAGATATTTGTACGGAAGGTTGGTGCTTTCATTCCGTAGTTGGATGCGTGACAAACCATCTTGGCCATGAAGTAGTAGCGTTTATCGGCAGTCCAATTGTCGCTATCTTTAATTACATTGTTGAGTTCATCCCAACCTTTGATGTCTTTGAGTTCATGGATAGGGGCTTCGCAGAATTCGTCGATGCTTCTACCAAGTTCAGCAGACCAGACATCAGGAAACAGACGCATGGCAACAAACACATGGGACTTGATGCCTTCAAGAAATAGTGTGCGGAAGTTGCCTTGTGTGCATAGGTAGCCAACGATCATTGCTTCTGCTCCTGCTTGGTCAGCTTGCACAAGAACTTTTCCCTCGTCAGCAATGAACAGATGTCGCAGCTTCTTTGGTATGTTCTGGATGTTCGTACCCCAGCGACCAAGTAGCTTGCGACTTGCTAGTCTGAATGTAGATGTACCAGCCAAGTTGTACGAGGTCGTGATGCGATCAACCATTGGTATGTTGTATAAACCGTCGTAAGGATTGTACTTGAGTTGGCCTGACTCCTTGGCGATTGATCGGTACTTGAGAATTATTGAGATCGCTGGAAGATCATACTTGAGTCGATGCTGAAGCAGAGTCTTCTCGTTTGTTAAATCCTTCGCCGGTTTCTTGAGCTTCATGCGGTCATACAAATAGACAGATACTTGCTTCGGACTGTTTGGATTTAGATCGTGACCAACAAGGAGACTTAGCATTCTACGAAGTTGATTCTTGTGCCGTTCGTTGCGCATCAGAATCTTTTTCTTCTCTGCTGTATTGATGCGGAGTCCCTGACACATTGCAGTAAGGTACGGCACTACCATTGAGTTCGCCTGTTCGATGGATTTAGTTGCGTTCATCGTAACTGCAAGTTCGTCAATGGATGGTTTAATCAATGCCATCGTGAGTACGTCCTTGACGTTGTAATGGTAGAGTTGATCAAACTGTTCTGCGTTCTGTGGATTGTAGCAACCTTCGTTCTTGTGATAAGGCTGATCTGTGTAAAGTGATATGCAATGTCCGAGAGACTTCTCTATTTCAGGGAACAGTCTATGGTGCGCCAGCATTGTATCATAAACTTTGCGGGGAGCAGGAATACCATATCGGTATGCGATAACAAACAAATCAAAGAGCGCGTTGTGTATGACTACTGTGTTGTCTCTGAGTGCAACAGCAAGTGCGCGTAAAATCTGATGAGTCTCGTCGTAATGATAGTAGTTTATTCGCAGCATTGGTACGCAGTAACCTTTGCCGCCAAACGAGAATCCGAAACAAGTCATCTCAAGGCTAGGATTTGTTTCGATGTCAAAGAACATATCCTTGCCTTTAGTGTTTGTTAGTAAATCTATAACTTCGGATGCTTTGGGATAGATGTCACTCTCGCCTTCGATGGGATTAGGCGGAGTCTTGAGATAACCGGCAGCTTTTGATACATCCCGTTGCATCCAGTATCGCCAGTTAGATCGTTTGGTTTTGCCGTGCCTCTCAGTTTCGTCGTAATCGTACTCGGTTTCGTGAGCGAGCGGATTGAAGTATGCCTTGCGATCAATGGCATTTTGCGGAGCGAACGTAGCAATGTAGGTGCGTCCATGTACAATCCAAGGACAGCCACGTTGACCACCGAGTTTTGAGTTCTTGAAAGTTTTAAGAGCCTTCTCGCCCAACAACAAAATTACTTTTGTGTCGGGGAGAAAGCCTTCGCCCAAGGTATTGAGCAATCTGATGTCGCAAGATTGTCTCGGAATACCAAGGGCGTTTTGGAATAGATGACCAGCGTAGCCTGAGATTAGACTACCCTTGTCGAATCTACTTGGACTTTCGAGAATTACCGTTAGACCGCTGTACTTTAGACTTGGTTTGTGTCTCACGCGCCTTGAGTGCTTCTTGTTTGAGCTTGTCCTTGATTGAATCTTGTTTGATGTAATCTTGTAGCATTAGGATTGCATCATGGATTCCCGATAGATAACCGTCTGCCAAAGCCTCGGCTTGCATCTCAGTTGTCTTGATTCGTAACCGTTCCAATGCTTGTGCATTGTCCTTGGTACGAATGTCATCAATTATGGTCGTTAATTCTTTCACAGTATTTTCTTTTAACGTAGTCAGGTGTTCCGTATCTTTTTCTTACTTCAGCAGTACGCCGCGCCTTGTGCGGAAAGTCTACTTTGTAATCCATTGTGCGACTTTCGTGATGACCAACTTCGTTGGTCTTGAGTCCATGTCGTCGCGCAAATTTCTTAAATTTTCTATCAAGGTCTTCCTTGTTTATTTCTAGTTCGTAATATTTCATTGAAAAAAGGGGGAGGTTTTACCCTCCCCCATTTGGTTACGCAAGATCGTGTTCGGGTGCTTTACTAATCAGTTCCCCAACTGAATACGAGTTGAAGGTGATTGGGTCGCCGGTAGACGGGTCTACCATTGCTTCACCTTCCGCATTCTTCCTTACAACCTTCTCGGTCTTGATGGTTGCGTAGGCAGCCTTGCCCTTGTAGATAGAACCATCCGGCTCGACAGTACCCCAAGGGTCACTCTCATCGGAACAGTTCAACTCGAAAGGCAAATCGAGAACACGATGATTACGCTTGATGCGCAATGCCATCTTCTCGATAAACACGAGGTACTCGCGGAATTGCAAACCAGCAATCCGTACATTTCCCAAGTCTGGATCTTCGATAGACTCAGGTGCAACGATCTCCCAAGTCAAGACAACCATCGGGTTGCCGCTCTGTGACTGACGGGTTTCGGTATCGGCTACACGAATAGTGTAGTTGTTTGAAGGCAGAAACGGACGAGCGTTCTCCTTTACATCATTTAGGTTAATAGTAGGCATTTTTACCAGTTATCCTCACTTCGTGTGAGAAAGTATCGACGGGCGATCAATGCAGGGACACATACTAGCTAACTGAGGAAAAACCAGTAAACCTGTCTGCATCTTAATAGCAGTATGTACCCGTCTGAAATTCATTTATCTTCTACGGTAATACCGTGTTCATTCTCTATTTTTTCTAGTTGATCTTCTAGTTGATGGATTCTATTCCATGCAAACTTTAGATGCTCATCTTTAAGTTCCAATGCTTTTGCTTGGTCAACTACTTGATCAACAGCACTTATGTAATAGTCAGGCATAGTATGCGTTGCAAGACTTGATGACTTCGTTGAGATCGTTGGGTATGTAGAGGTCATCGAACATACCAAGAGGAGTCTTCGCAGATGTCACTCCATCAGAGTTTGTCTGGAAACAATAGTCGATTGAGTTATCTCCCTTGCGAACTTCTGTAAATAGAACCATCAGTAGTTCCTTCTCGATGCAACCTTCATGCTGCTTGCCTTGCACCTTGATACGTCGAGTATTGTACTCACCGCCAGTTGGCTGAGTGACACGCACGATCTCGTCGATTGCCGTGAATATGAAGATGGCTTTTTCATTCTTCACTTTGTCGAGTAGGTCGCGAATCTGTTTGTTGTAGTACGACCAGACATCGTAACCCTTGTACATCTTACTGGCGTAACTGGATAGTTGTTCGCAGTATTTGGTGAAGGATTCAAAGACAACAATATCTGAGTTCTTGATTGCCTTTTCGATGGCAGGATTAACGTCAGGTATCTTGTCTACCGATATGATGTCGAACTTCTTTGCTTCTTTGAATGGGAAGCCTTTGCGTTCTAGGTCGATGATGGTTGTCTTGTTTGCTGGTAGTCGGCGCAGGGATGTTGATTTGCCCGTGCCACTACCGCCAACTATTCCGATGATAGGTTTGTTCATATAATTGTAATCTCGATGTTGCGAGGTTTGGTTTGTTCTGTCGTTGGCCAAGACTTGTCGAGAAGCATTTGGCCGATCAATCCATAGTTTACTATGTCTTGAAAAGTATCAGCAAGTGATTCGTTGTTTGGTTCGCGATTGTTCTCAAGGAGATTCTTGAGTCTGAAGATTTTATCGACGAGCCGAGTCTTCAATCCGAGTAGTCCCTCGGATGAAATGTTCAATGGCCCATAGTCCAGTTGTTTCGCGTCAAGCAACTTGACACAATCAAGTGCGTTTAGAAACGCTTGATTGCCAGCAATCGTGATTAGTGAAATGTCGATGTTGGTTTTTGGTTGTTCACCGTCCATTGCATTCATGGTCATTTTGGTTTCTCTCTCGAAACTATTCATTGAAGTTTAGTGGGTTGTATTTTTTAGTGTAGAAATCGTTCTCGATTACTGCCTCGCCAAAGTCTCCGGCATTGCAGATTCTAGTGAACTTGCACATTCCGAATTTGGTTTCGCAGCAGTTAAAGTTAGGTAAGAAGTATTGTTTATCTTCCTTGATGTTCTTGGTGAGTAGCTCGACGAAGTTGACGAGAGTCTCAGTAAGATGCTGTTCAAAGTATCCGAGCTTTTGGTCTGAGTAATCTAGGATTGCGCTTCGCTGAAACTTGTTGCGACCAGAGCGAGACAAGAAGATACCATTGATGAGTGCTTGATAGTTCCTGTCAGGGAACAACTTGCGCATGACCAAGGTATACAACATGAGTTGCGTGGACATTTCGTATGAAGCCAAGTAACGATCAACTGTTGTGACTGCCGTTGACTTGTGATCGCAGATAATGTTCTGACCAAAGTATGTACCAATGAAGTCGATTGTTCCGCAAAGAACGATGTCGATGAATCCGTTCGTGTAGAATGGATAAGCAAACTTCATTTCAAGTAATGCTTCGCCTTCGTGCTTCTCTACCTTGAGTCCGTCTACGTCTGAGTAGTGGTCAAAGTATTGCGTGATACAGTTAGCAAGATGTCCTTGAGTACGCCAATCATTCTCAGGAACGTGGATGTCTGGATTAGAGAAATGTTCTAGTGCCTCGTTCAGCGACTTGGCTTTATCACCAGTTGCGTAGTAAGTCTCTAGTGCCTTGTGATATGCCGTGCCGTATTCCATCTTGTGGTTCATGTAGCTACTACGCAAACCTCTTACAGTTGTGTAGTAGAACTTGAGGGAACAGGCAGATTCTTTGTAGGCAGATGCGTCTATGCGAAGAATGTAGCGGTCTTCAGCTTTCTCTAGTTTAATCAAGTTTGATCTTTCCTCTGGTTTTCTTTTGTACTTTCAGTTCTTCTAACTCGTCCGGTCTTGAGATTTTTAAGTAAGGTGCTAGATGTTCTTGCAGCTTTGAGTCAGGCATTGCCTCTAGTTCCTCGACTGAAATCTCCAGCAGTTGTTCTATTGTCATTCAAGTCCTGATAGAATTGTGCAGATTGTAGCGAATAGAAAGTAGAGTAGTCCGAGTGCGCATAAAATATCGAAGTAAATCATTTCATTACGCGAACAGAAGTGTCGGTAATATCTACTTCTGAATCTTCATTAACTAGATTGTATACGAATTCACGATCAGCTTCGGAGACAGAGACGTTACGTTCAAAAAGTTCTGTTTCCTTGGCAGTCTTGTACCAAGTTTCTAGTTCGTTCTTCCACGCAATAGAATCATTAAACTCGTAGTCTATCGCTTTGGATTTCAGCATATTTTGTACTGTGCCTTTGAAGTAGATGATGATGCCATCATCAGTCTTGCGTATGGCTACCTTGTTTCGGAGTAACGCATATTTTGCTTCGTCAAAGTTGTCTAGGATAAACTTGAATCCATCGTTGAATTTGACGTACAAAGTATTTGCTGTGTATCCGGTTTGCTGGGCGTTGACGTAAACGTCTTGTCCAGTTTCGATTAACCTATCGAGTATTGGCTGTACTTGCTTGGCCGCATTAGGACTGTAAGTAGAGCGATTAGGTTTCGGTTTTTGTTCTATTGTAATGTTTTCGATTTGCATTGATCCATGTATTTAGCAGCAGTTTCTTTATTACCCTTTGCTAGTTCTGCTTGTGCCAGCAAGAAGAGTTTCTTGGCTGAAAGTTCTTTGAGCGAAGGAGTCCACTTTGCAGCTTCATCCTGCGAGAAAAGAATTCCATCCGGTTTCTCACGATATAATTCATCCTTGAATCTCTCCAAGTCTGATGTTGGCAGGTTCTTTGGTAAACCATTCTTGACCTTGGCACGAATGCGTAACTGAGCTTGTTGGTTTATTAAGGCGATTGTAGTTTTCTCACCGTAAGCATCAACAACTTCATCAATAGACTCAAAGACCGGAGTATAAAACCCGAAACCCTTGAAATCCCCGTCGATAAACTGTTCTTTTTTATAGGTCATTTTCAAAAAATATGACAGTTAATATATAAGCAACCTTCGTGCCAACTTTTTTGGGGGTAGGTGATATTAATAGATGATTAATTTACCCAGCGTCTTGTAGCGTGCAAGTATAGATTGTAGTTCTCTATAGTTGCCGGTGAGTTTGGTTTGATCTAGGATTTGCAGCATCAATCCTTCGGGGTCTTCGACTTCTTGTTTCTTGAGGTAGAGAGTTATGTCGTCTGTTCTATCTCGGAGTGGTGATGTCTTGATGATGAAGGTTGATATGCGGTAATAGAGATCGAGTCTGAAATTTCCTGCCTCGACCTCTTTGCGTAAGTCCTTGTTGGTTGAGAACACGAAGCGACAAGTTGCATTGTGTTCCTCGGCTTCGCCTATGCGACTATACTTCTTGTGTTGAATGAAGCGCAGCAGCTTGGGTTGTAGGTGTAAGGGAAGTTCTCCGATCTCATCTAGGAATAACGTGCCTTTGTGCGCTCGTTGAACGAAACCAGTTGTGTCTCTGGTCGCTCCCGTGAACGAGCCTTTGAGGTGTCCGTAAAGAAGCGATTCAAACAAGTCTTCTTGGAGTGTGGTTACGTTTACAGGAACGAAGTTATTTTGTATTTTGGCGTTCGATGCTGACTGCCTTTCTCCATGTAAGATTTGAGCGATAGTCTCCTTACCTGTGCCAGACTCCCCCATCACTAGGACGGGGGAATCGTGGCTGGACAGAATGTGCGCATGGTAGATTTGCTCTAACATGAACTTGTCTTCTGTGATTAGTTCTTCCATGTAACTTCTACGCCTTCGGCATCAAGTATGTCCTCCCACTTCCAATCTTGTGGGTGTTCGTGTACTTTAGGATTCCACTTGAACTTGAGATGTACTTCAACTGTCTCTAAATTAGGTTCGTCGTGTTGCGGAGGGTCTTGGTTCTCTCGCTGGCCCCATGCATCAAGCCGTGTGAAGTTCAGTTGATTCATTCTGTAAGAATTTGAGTACGCTGCGATTGGTTCTTGCCACTAGCTCAAAACTTTTGTCCATCTCTGGAGTTAGGTTTTGTGTTACCGCATTGTATAGATTGTATATGTTGCGGTCTTTATCTTGCGAGTATGTGGGGTTACGCCATATATCCAAGATGTCCTTGCCTCGCCTGTCACCGATCTTCTTGGTTTCTACCAGTTTTTCGATGAGGGACTCGCCCTTTTGTTGGGTGATCTTGAAACCGTGCAAGACTCTGTAGCCTTCAACTGATGCGTCAAACTCACGCTTGGCTGAGTTGATTGAATCGTTGATGTAGTCTAAGTCTAGGTTCATTGAATGACTGCCTGACTGCTTGGTATTCATGCATGGTGATGTCATACCATTAGTGCAGACAAGACGTAATGCTCCTGCATCTATCGGTATGCCAGAAGAACGGTCGTATGAATTGCGTAACGTGACGCGCATCCCAATGATGTCTCCTTTTGCTACTTCAGCACGTTGTTCTTTGAAGTCATAGACTGCATAGAGTCTTGCTCCATTGTTGGGGCAATAGATTTTCCTCTGAAACTCACCGAGTTTCAGACAGGATTCAACTCTGTCTATTACTTCTTTATGATGAACTATCTTGTACTTATCTGAAACAAGAGCAAGATGCTCGCCTGTGTCCTCGCGAAAGTTCTCGCGATGTCCTTCGATTACTTGTCCTCGTATGTTTAATACGGGACGACTCTTTACATTGAACTCATACATTGTTCGATTAGTTTTACTTGGTTTTTTGTTAATGCTTTATCGAATTGATAAAACAAAAATTTGTTATCACTCACACAACATTCTGCTGTACCTGTCTGATAGATTTCGTCGATTGTTTGGTCTTCATCGGATATTACAATGAGTCCAATTTCATTTTGTAACATATCAACATCAATTGGCTCAAGATGATTTACTTGCCAGATGTAAGTGTGTGCCATGTTGGTTTGTCTCTGCGTGTCCATTGCGCAAACGGTTTGTCTAGTTGTATATATAGTCTGTACTTTTCTGTTACAGTTAGGTCGTTGAAGTTTGGTTGCTTGCGACAGTTCATGTCCTTCGCTATAGCTACAGCAAACTCGGTTCTTGATCCGATAGGTGCGTAAGAATCTTGGAGGTTCTCGTAGCACCAAGCAATGAAGTCGAGAGTGTAATGGTCTTTACCCCAGCGGTATCGACGTTCTTCTCCCATTTCAATGGCATGACTTATCAGCCAGCTCATGTTGTCTTGTGTCTTGAATGCCCATTGAGTACATGGATGGTAGCGGTAGCTATGTACTCTCGGACGGCCTAGTGCGTTGCGAGGACAATCGTCTGCTGCTAGTCTGGATAAAGGAAAACCGTTGGCCAACATTTGTGCTGACTCAACGATCATCTTGTTTATATGTTTGTCGCAGAGATTACGCGCTGCAACAACTGGGTTATCATCAGTCGCAAAGATATTCATTGTACTCTGAGCAATCCTCGTTTCTACAATACTCGACTATTTTTTGACCGCAACTTTCGCAGTCTACTGGTTGTTCGCCTGTTCCGAAGCAGTCAGCACACTCGTAAGTTAGAGATGATCCTGCCACGTTTAAGTAACCTCTGCCTTTACACCATTCGCAACTCATCGTTTTTGTTTCTTTGCCTTGATGATGCAACGTGTCAATGATCCGTGCCAATTGTCTTGGCGTAAGGATTTACTAGGATTTTCGATGAGGCTTGGACTATCTATGCGAGTCCAGCTTCTTGCTTTGTCTGGTATGTCTACCAGTTCTACGTTTCCATTAACTATTGTTATCGCTTTCATTGAATTTTAGGTAGTCAGTCTTGAACAAGTCGTGTACCCATACTGGCTTGTGTTTATTTATGTATTCTTCGTTGCCTTGTATTGAGTAATCTTGTGGGCCGAGTATTTCCATCTCCGGTAGATCACAATGTGCAACGTGTTCTTTGTGGTATTCACGCCATTCTGGATGATTGATTATAGTCTCCAATTCGTATCGCTGCAAGCTGCACTCACGCAACGCGCTGATAGCCGTTAGACGGGAACGGTTCGGATGTTTGATTGCTACGGTCAAAGATGTATTGCTCATGTTTCTCTTGATATAAGTGTTTCTGGATGTTTAATGTGTCGAGTAATCCGTTCAGTCTCTCGCGAGTTGTCATAGTAGGCCAACCACAAAGTGATATGTGAAGCGAGTCTACTGTCTGTTCTGCGATACAATGCCCGTGCAAGTAAAGTTGCGTTACATTGTCGTCTGCGAATCGCAGGTCTTTTTTGACTTCGACGCGAGTGTTGTCACGACTGAAGTGTTTGCCTTGTTTGAATGCGCGTGCTGCGTCTTGTGTTATTTTTCTCATTTGTAGTTTTTGTTTTTGTAGTTGTTGTAGTCTTTATGTAAGGGGTAATTGATTACCCAATCGTATAGTTCTTTGTTATCGTTGTAGAGATCGGATAGAATGCCGGAGTAAAGCGTCTTTACTGGCGAACTGATCTTGACTTTGAATTTATTGCTGAAGCTGAAGTCAGGTTGACTACTTCTTATCTTGTTAGAGTAGCCGCCTTGGCATCTGCGAATGTTGGTTGATATTTTACCATCGCCCCAAATGTCTTTACCTAGTGCAGATTGTAGTGAGATGCCGCGACTTAATTCTCTCATAAGAGACTCGCGTTCTTCGACTTGTTTACTTATCTTTTCGGATAGTACTTCCAGTTTAACGATAGATTCAGACATTTTCATGATTTGTTAAAGTTGTGTAAGTTGCGAGAGAGTAGCGTTCACCGGCAAGATTAGTTAAGCAGGATTCGCATGGTTCTTTTGAGAAGTCGTCTGTTTTGTCTCCGGTGATTAGGTAGCCGTGCTTGGCTAGTTTATCGAGTCCGTTATTTATTTGTGCGTATCTTGTTTGCGCTTCTTTTCCTTGGTAGTGGTAGTCTAGAAAGGATGCGTCTCCGGTTGCGTTGAGCGCGTGACAGTCGGTACAGATTGAAAATTTCATAAGAAGAAAGGGGGGATTTCTCCCCCCGTTTGATTATTTGAATAGAGCGTCTGCCTCTGCATCAAGGGCATCAATCTTGGTTTGGATTGTCGCAGCCTTTTCAGCGGATTTTTCCTTGCCGTGTTTGATTTGAAGCGCACGCCGTTCGACGAAGATTTCTTGCATTCTTTGGGCGCGAGTTTCGGAGGCTTCGAGCTTCTTGGTTAGTGCTGCTTTGCCGTCTGACTTTGCACGTTCTTTGAATGCGTCCCCGTCAAGTGCTTGCGCAATGTTGGAGAGTTTTTCAGCGTCCGTGTAGGAATCGGTTCGTTTGCCGTCTACTGACTTCTTTTGAACGGTTTTATATTTGCCGTTATTGAGTCGGTAGAGACAAGCGTCCCTGATCCATGAATCGGCATCATTGTCGAGGACTCCAGCTTTGTTAAGTGCTGTAATCCAGTCGCGTATGTCGTTTATGTCGTTGGTCGAGTCGCTTCCTGTTTCATGCGCCCAGTACTTGAACGGGCCGTCCTGTCCCTTGGTTGATTCAAGGAGAGTCAAGTCAAGGTTTGCGAGTGTTTCTTCGTTGTTAACCAAGGCGAGTTGGGCCTTGCCGTTTTCGTTCGTTATGATTTTGGTTTTCATACTATGCCCGAAGGCGAGACAAGATTAGCAGAGGGGAGAAAGGTGTCAACTTTTATATGAGATTTATTGAAAAAAATATTTTTTGTATATATTGATTTGCTCATGGTTGTGTTGACTATTAAATTTATTTATTTAGATTAATCAACGGGGGGTATGCCCTTCTAGTAGTCTATATATATAAAGGTATATATATTTTTTTTCTATTCTATCAATGTGTCAAGGTGGGGGTGGTTGATTAATGTAAATAAATAAATTTAATAATCAACCTTGCCCCGTTTAATTACATTAACTAAATAAGAAAAAACCCCCTTTCGGGGGCTGTCGTTTATTTGTGTTTCTGCTCTATTAGTTCCCGTATTCTTTTGTCGCGTTCTTCTAGTTCTTCGGCGTGCTTTTCTTGTATATCGTCCCACGCTTTTTTGATCTCATCAACTTCCCATCTAGTTGGGGCGATATCATCAATCAATCGCTTGATGCTTTCGGTAGCTTCGACTTTGCTTTTTAAGTTATTAATGTAGTAATGCATTGGAAAAAAGGGGCTTTCGCCCCGGTTATTATGTGTCAAGTGAAACGCTAATGTCTCCGTCGTTTACCATATCGCGAACCGTTGTTCGGATTTCTTCGCGCCGGTCGTCCTCATCGGGTTGTGAATCTAGTTCATCAACCTTCTTTTCAATTGCTTTCTGGATGATCTGGATCATTTCCGTTACAAAGTAATCGGAAAGACTCTCAATTTGTTCTGTAGTTTTTTTATTCATGTTTAGTGCCATGCGGCAAGGACAGGTTGACATAAACAACAAATATGTCAACACTTTATGAAAGAAAAAATCTCATGTAAAATGCATTAGTGGGTTGCGTTTCTCTGGACAGCCCAAAAGGGTGGAGCGAAGCTCCCTTGGGCTGTACTAACTAATACCCGCAAGGGACTCGGCAGAGGTGACTGAAAGGAACAATTAGTTAGTTATATTTTTTATTTTCGTCTCAGTAGAAAAGGCAGGGGCCGAAGCCCCCACCAATGTTATGACCATTTCAAGTTACGTTTAAGCAACTTCTGGACTGCTCTGCGCATGATGTCTGCTTGCCGTGGATTGCGCGGAAACAGAAACTTGCGCCCTGCGTATTTCATCATAAGACGTTTTCTCATAATAGCCCGAAGGCAGGGACAGACTATCAACCATCCATAACAAGTCAACATAAAAATAAAAAATAAAATGGTTGACGCAAATTCTGATTCTGGTACTTTGGGGGTGCGGTAACACCGCAAATGTTATGACAATAGAAAACCTAAAGTTGGCCGTTCGCGCAATGGGATCAGTAATAAATGATCTTACGAACGAACTGGATGCGTTGCAAGAGAAGTACGACGACCTCAAACGAGATGAACGTCGCTACGCTGAGTGGTGGAAGGATGAAACTAAAGAGACCGATAGGCTCAAGGCTATACTTGAGAAAAGCGGCATTGCAATCGAACCAGTAGAAATGAATGAATCGGATTGATAAATTCTGCCTGTGCTTCTTGCTAGGCTTTATAATAATCGTGATAGTCAAGTCCCTCAGTTGAGGGGCTTTTTTTGTGCCTAGAGGGGGAGGGGTAACAAAGGGGGAGGGGGCCCGGAAGTCGTGCCGCTACTGGACTATAACCTCCTCTGAAAAAATGACCCCAAAAACACTATGAGACAAAACATACTTTATCTTATAAAATTCTGGCACGAACTCTGCTTCAACTGCCCTATGTGTGAACGATCAATCGAAATTTGCAAGTCAACGCCGCTAATCCAGTACGCCCTCTTCTTCAACCCAAACCTATTCGATGCCTACCGAGTCTAACATTGTTCAAGAGTTCGCTGAAGGGCCAACTCCTGACACCGTTGACGCATTCGGTAAAGTAGCTGAAGGCCCACTCATAAAGTACAATCCCGGTGGCTTCGCCCAGTTTCGAGCCGAGTCAACTGGATTACCTCCTGCTCGCGCCCAATTCGGCAACGAAGAATTTTGGGGTCAACTTGTCACACCCACAACCACAGACACAGGATTAGACACAAAACCAGATAAAGGGCCAGATACAGTTGACACAGGACTATCGAATGATCAAATAGACGCAATCGTAAAAGAAAGCGACGATGCAAACAAAGAACTTGAAGATTGGTATCGCAGATCAAGTAGCGATGA
>Ga0163179_10000544_pt1 | contig 27137 bp, 19 predicted proteins | sample AtlANTMetagenome_FD_109643 | JGI IMG/M metagenome (GOLD analysis project Ga0163179, IMG submission 109643) | Marine eukaryotic phytoplankton communities from the Atlantic Ocean - Atlantic ANT 2 Metagenome | ecosystem: Environmental > Aquatic > Marine > Oceanic | place: North Atlantic Ocean...
AACGTTTCAGGCTGCTCGGATGAATAAAGATATTGAAGAAAAAATATTAAAGCCGGGCGAATATAGAGACGCACTTAACGTTAGTGTAGATTTTTCAGAAGATGGGAATATTGGCGCTATTGAAAATTTAAAAGGTAATGAGCTTTTAGCTGGACAAGATATTTTAGGTTTAAGTTCATCATCTAATCCTAATGCTAAAGTTATAGGAAGCATTGCACACCCTGAAGAAGAAAAAATATATTTTTTTGTTACAGGCGATAAAATGGACGGCATATTTGAATATGATTTAACAGCATCTTCAAATCAAACAAAGCCTATTGTTTTAGACAGCACTACAAAGTCCGTTGTAAAAGAAACTGTATTAACTTTTTCTCAAGTTGGTGTGGCTGCAACTGTAGCACAAGATGGAACAATTAGTTTAAGCAGAACATTATCGGGAACTCAAGTGTATTCTAATACTAAAGATTTTGCAGCAAATACAACAGGTTCTGCAATATCTAGAAATATAACAGCAAGAGTTCCAGTGCCACAAGGCTATAAAAATGCGGGCAAGTTGCTTGTTGGAACAGTTACAGCATCACAAAATAGTATAGCAGCACCTGAAGTTATTACACAAAAAATAATTAAAAAAGGTACTTCTACCGCTACCTTGTCTGGGTCATTGACTAATAATAGTGTTAATGTAACTTCTCAAGGCTTTTATTATGGATTTAAAACAGCTAGTAATACTGAATTAACTATTTCAGAATTAGTAAGTGGAGGAACTGGTATAACAAGATTTACAGTAACAAACTCAAATGTTAGAAATAATTTTATTAATGCTATAACAGGGCTAACTACAAATAAGCTGGTTAGTTATGCAGCTTTTGCTATAAACTCTGCAGGCACAACTAATGGAAACGTAAGAAGTTTTACCACAGATGCGGCCGCTCCGGTTAATAGGATAAGCGGTAGCGAATATGTTATTGTGCCTGCTATAGGAGATGTTACTACTGGTAATGCTACAGATGAAGTGGTAGATAGAAACTTAGGATATGGAAGTTTTTTTAAATCTAGCGGCGATTGTTATTTAAATATAGCGGCTCCATCTAGCGATGGCTTAAGGGCAAATGCAACTGTTACAACATCTTTGCACACTAGTCTTTCTGGGTTTTCGTCCTCTCCGTCTGGTTTAACTTTTGCAGTACAGCATGATGCTGCTGCCTCTAATTCTAAAACCGCATCTATATATGTAAGTAATTTTGCTTCCAACACAAGTTATCAAATAACTGTTCCAGCTATAACTGGCATTCAGGCAAAAACAATAAGAATAAATAAAGGGACTCCTTCGGGAACATATTTTACTTCTACATTAGCTTTAAATCTAACAGGCGTGCATGTGGCTAACGCAGATATATCTTCTTATGAATATAATCATAACACTTCAATAGCGCCTAATGCAACATATATATTGGGTCCTGTTTTATCAGGCGAAAAAGTACAGTGTATAATTCCGTTAAATAATTCAACCTCAGTAATTACTTCTACGGGAGCATCTTCGTTTGCTAGTTCTTTTAACTCTTCAAATTTATCTGTAACAGTTACAGGAAAAACAGAAGGAACAGACTTTGATTATTATATAGAAGATACATCTACTTCTATTTTTGGTACAGTGCCTGGAATAATATTTGAGGGTACACCATCTTTGTTGGGAAGTACACCTACCGTTAATATAACATATACTACATAATGGCAGAAATAATTTTATATCCCGCAAATGAAATAAACTCAAAAACTATTTTTGAAGCGTCCGCTAAAATAAAAATAGATTCTATAAAAAATAAGTACATGCTAAATTTAAATTTTAAAGAAAACGATACTATCAATGCGGGAGAAACAATATATATAGAAAATAGTATTTCAATTAATGAATTAGAAGTTATAAATGAAGTTAAACAAAATGATGGTTTTGTTATAGTACAATATACAGAAATATAAATATGGCAAGTAATATATTACAATTTGATCCCACGCGTTTAATAACAGCTATTAATATAGTAGACGATATGCTGTTTTATTCAGACGGTGTTACAGAGCCTAAAAAAATTAATATAAAAAAATTTAGAGGCGATGATACTACTGGCGAATTTTCAAACGTAAATGTTGATCATTCTTCTGGCATAACATATATATATGGTAGACGTTTTGAAGAAAGAGATATAACTGTTATAAAAGGTAAAGGAAGTTTAAAAAAGTCTCTTGAAGTATCTCCAGCTCCTAAGCCAATAGGTATTAGAAGAGACGACGTTAACCTTTCGGATATACCTAATAAAATTATTGAAATAGTAACCGACTCTCCTCAAGAAAGCCCGGAAAGAGGAAAAGCTACTATTTTAGCGACTGAAAGTGACTTAAATAGAATTACTATTAATAGTCAGTTAAAATGGGGTGGTGGACGACTTCGAGACGCTGGATTTGTATGGACGCAGAATGCTGATAGTGCAAGCGCTTTACAAGAAAGTATAACAAGTACGGTAACAGGCAATAACTTAGTTAGATCTACTATAAATAGTAATGAAAGCGGGTACGCTAATATTTCCTTAGTTATAGACAAAAATAATACTACCTCTCCTTTTTATAATAGTACTATTGTGGCAGGCCCGTTATATGCTATTGCATGGGGACAGCTTTATAGCCAAGAAAAAGGAGAAAGCTATTTTCAAAGCGAAATACTTGACATAGAGATTATTAATCCTTCTGTTTCTACAACAGCTCCAACCGGTCTTATTACTTTAGGAGAAAAAAATATAGGGGGTGGTATATTCGAGTTTTGTGCAAGGTATGATACAAACGGAGGAAAATCTCTTAGTAAAATAGGCTTTTTAGTTTCTGAAGGGTTAATTAATGAAAATGACCCTGCCCCTACGGTTCAAGACCTATTAAATAGCGGATATGATATACCGGCTGAACAAAGAGAATCAGAAATTTATGTTAAAGAAAGGCCTGTGCCTGGTAAAACTTATTACTATGTCCCTTACATAGAAAATGAAAATGGCAGAATATATGGAGATGGGTTAACAGAATCTTCTACTGTAATAAAAAAATATAGAGAGCCTGGTATAGCTGAGCCTAATGTATCTACAAAAACAGTAAAGCAAGTATCTTTACATACAGGAGATACTAATTTTTCAAATGCTAGTTCTAAATTATTTTTAGAAGGATCTTTTAATGGTAATAAACAAAACAGAGTTCAATTACATCCTAACTCTAATATAACAGAGTTTGGTTTTTATTTTTCAAAAAGTAATACAACCAGTTTAAACGATTTAACAAATAAAACATTTAACTCAGGAAGTACGGTGTCTACAGATGGCAAAGTATTTAAAGTTCCTGTTCCAAGCCCAGATTTAGAAAATGGGGGGTTACATAAACTAGATATCTCTAATTTAATTACCTTAGAGCCGGAAGAACAGGTTTTTTACGTAGCGTATATTAAACATACTGGTGGAGAAACCGTTGGTGCTCCCGTTTCTTATTTTAACCCAAGAGTGGCTACAGTTCCTGTATTTAGAATAGTTGACTCTGTTTGGGATTTAAAACCTAATACTGTAAACAGTAATGGTATGAGTCCTATAAATGTTGGATTTAACATTGATGTAACTGAGTTTCCACCTAATAAAACCATAAAAGATATAGGTATTTATGTTTCTAGGCCGGCTACGCAAAATGAAATAATGTTAAGTAAAAACGGAAGATGGTCATATCTCAATGAAGTAATTAACACAAATAATTCTCAATCAAACTCAGTTAATCAATCTGGATTAACTTTTACAGCTAACGGCGGTCATGCTAGTATAGGAAGGTATAACACAACTTCTCCTATAGAAATGCCAGCTATGACAGCTGAACATTATAAATTTTTACTAAGAAAAGGAATAAAACCGTTAAATGAAGATTGGGCAGCAGTAGCTTATATAGTTGACAGTGATGGAAATACACATTATAGCCCAGTTTTCAACTATGATTCAGATGCTTCAAATATAGATTCAAATTTAATTAAACCTATTTTAGGTGCTCCAAAGGTAGAAACAGGAAATACTAAAGATGTATTAAATACCACTGTAACGCTAACAGGTTCTTTACCAAATACAGGAAAAAATATTTCAGAAATAGGTTTTTATGTATCAACAACTCCACCTCCAGCACTAAGTACTATAGACTCGGAAATACCAGGTAATTTATCTGACGGAAGAAATCCTCATTTAGATGCTTGGATTAGTGGGGCTACAAAGCATGCATCAAGTACTACAACTACTACAGCAAATAACCATTTAAACCAAGCTTTTGGATTTAATACTACCCCTAATCTTGAATTTAAAGCTGATATAACAGGGTTAGCAGCTAATACTAGACATTATTATGTAGCTTATGTTAAACCTGTTCAAACCACCAATTCAGAAAACGATATTATATATGAAGGCGATGAAACAATAAATAATATCATAAATTCTAATCACTACGGAGAAATTGGAGATTTTACAACAACTGAAACTGTAACCTCTGTAGCAACAAACCCTATTTTAAAAATTTTTCCTATTATTCCGGCTTTAGCACTTACTAAAACAGGATTTGCAGCTAGTTATTATGCAACACCTAATAGTGATAATAATATAATTAATAATGTAGGGCTATACGTAAAGCCTGCTGGTTTATTTCCAGCTTCAGGAACGAGCAGTTCCGCTCAAACTACCAACGCTTCAACGATGTTAAATGCTTCTAATAGATTGCAATTTACTGGCCCGGAATGGGCGCTTGGGCACACGGTAAGAGGGTTTGATATAGCCAGCAGTACAGTTTCCGCTACAGGTATAGATACTGTTGAATATTACGTAGCACTTTTTGCAGATGTTTTATTGTCGAACGGTACTACTCAACAATTTGTTTCTGATTATATATCTGTAGACAACTCTGTTAATGCTACAACAGGTGGTTCTACAGGGGCAATAGCTGCAATTCCTGAGCTTAACTTTTTTACAATGGGACCTGTAGATTATACAAAATTTGAATTAAACCCTTTTGTTGATCAATCAGTAGCTCAAGAAACTAATAGAATAGGAGCAAATTTTAAATTTGAAAGAATACCTAATAGTCCAGCAGCTCCCGCACCAGAAATAGATAAAGCTGGGTTTTTATTAATACACCCGCCAATATCTAAACCAACTAGTGTAGACAATTTTGTTTCGGTACATGGGAATTCCTCTAATGCTTCTAATGTTTCTACAATAGAATCTACAGGCGATATTACGCGTTTATCTAATGGTTTAGAAGGACATTTTTCTGGGTATGTTCCATTTTTTGAGAATTTTCCTAGCTCTTATGTAAATAATACTTATTATATCGTTGCTTTTATAAGATATAAAGAAACACAAGAAATAAAGTATAGCGATAAAATTGAAGAGCTATTTATTCATGACCCTCGAATAGGTAACGGGTCAGGTAGGTATTATGGAAACGCTTTTGCTTCAATTAATGAAATTTATTGGCATAAGAGTAGGCCAAACGCTCTTGTTATGACGGTTAGAAATGGTGTTAGATTAGAAACAGGTACAGATCGCCAAAAAGCGAACGAGGGGACTTTGTTCAATATAGCAACAGGAGAAGACGGAAGAACTGGAGTTCAAGGTTTTGTAAAGGTCCACATAAAAAGTTCTAGAGATTGGTTTCCTTTTTATTACGCTACAAATGGAATTAAAACTCCACAACCAGCTATTGGCGCTAATAAAGTTTATGGTTATCCAAATCATGCTCAAAGCTCTTTATGGTTGTTAGACGAAAGTGGCGCGCGAAATACAAGTCTCTTACCTCATGATACTCCCTTTGAAGTACTAAGGCAGGGCAATACGTTAAAAATATTTTCTCCTCACGGCAGTATTAATGGAACTGGAAAAAACTGGAGAAAATTTGACGTAACTCATGACGTTTCTGCTAATATTAATTACTCAAATAATAAATATGGGTATTGGTATATCATATATATTTTACCAGAAGCGGCTAGATTTGATTTGGGCTTAAATGACATTTCCAAATACTATGGCTACTACCCAGGTTACGGTTATCAAAGTGTTAGCCCAGAATTATATAACTATGGGCAAGCTTTACTTGAAGAAAATTGCTTTACAAAAATAACAGTTGGATTTAAAACATTTCAAGATATACCAGTAGGTATGCGATAAAAAAACATAAATGGCAGAAAAAGTAAAACCTTTTGAAAAAATATTTCCATACATTAGTTATAGATATAAATATGACGATGGAGAATTTTCTCCATATGCTCCTTTTACAGAAGCTCAGTTTCTATCTGAAAAGCCAAGCGAAACAGCTTTAAATGACAGATACGAAAAAGGGTTTAATGTAAATATGGTGAATGCTATAGAAAATTTATCTATAAATAATATTCCTAAGGGTACTGAAGACGTAGTTTCTGTTGATATTCTTTACACAGAGTCTATATCCAGTACGGTATATATATTAAAAACAATAGAAATAAAACCTGAAGAAAGAGGAGCTGGATATTTAAATAATATTATAATATCTAAAAGAGCTTTTGGGGCTGCTTTACCGGATTCAGAATTAACCAGACAGTTTGACTCTGTTCCAAGGCTTGCTAAAGCTCAAGAATTTACAGCTAATAGATTAATATATGGTAATTATTTATCTAAATATGATCAATCATCAACAGAATTAGGTGATGAGGGATTTAAACTATCTGTAGGCATTGGTGTAATTTCATTGCCTAAATCAGGTATTTCTGTTAAAACCAATAGGACATATGACGTTGGAGTATCTTATTTAGATAAATATGGCAGGCAAGGAGGTTTATTAACACAAGCTACAGGCGCTAACAATGAAGACACCTCTCTAATAAAAACAGATTTTTGTTATAATGGTAGAATAAAGTTAATAGGTACTATAAATAGCACCGCGCCTAGTTGGGCAACTGATTATAAGTACTATGTTAAAGACGTTTCAACCGACTTTTTTAATTTAACTGCCTTTAATACGTATTTAGATGGAGAACCAGGCGACACAGAAACAGCTAATGTGTATTTGCAATTTGATTCTAAGGATAGAAATAAAGTAACAGAAGATTCTTTTTTGATGCCTAGAAGAGATGGTATGTCGGGTACAGATAGCAGGGGTGTTACCCTAGAAGAGCTTTCAAGATTACCTGTTTTAGACATTGAAAATGAGGCGCCTGATGTTGTTAAGGCTCAAGTTATTGAAAGAGAATTAATAAAAAACTTTACAATTATTACTGATACTTGCTCTCCGGTTGCCGGTTTTAATTTAAATTCTGTTTCAGATGATGCAACACAAACTAATGAAAAAGTTCAAATAAATTCTAACACTGCTAATACTCAAGACTTTTTTATAATGCCAAGAAAAGTTGATACCTCTGTAGCTTTAGCTTTATCTTCAATAAATAGATATATAACATCTCAAGAAGGTAGTGTAACCTTAGAAAGAACAAAACTTCCTTATACAGATCTTATAACAGTGGACTTAACTGGGTTTTCAGAAAGACTAGCTTTGGCCATAGAAGAAACTCAAGTAGCCTCTGGCTCTAACCCTATTGCCACTAAAAAAATGTTAGTTGATACAATAGTTTTCGGAAGAAATGGTGCGGATGTTGCAGATAGAAATGTTCTTAAATTTACTTTGTCAAATAGGCTAAGTGATGATGCGGAAATTACCGCTTTAAAAGGAATTGATGTAGCTCCTTCTGGAGGCTGGGACTGGAATAGTGGTTCAAAACCTCATCTTAAGTTTTTTAAATTAGGTTTATCTGAGGCGGGCCAGAAAAAATTAAAAGGTTCGTTTTTTGTTAAAGTTCCTAGAAAAACAGATATTGCTTCTTTTACACAAATACCTGTAGAACAGACTGAATTAGATGAAGAGGGAGATCTTAAAGAAATAAAATTTTTAGATTTTGAAACTGAGCCAGGTGATGATTCAAATCTTAATTTATATTGGGAATCTTCAAAAATATTTTCTGTAGGAGATGATCATGGGCAGCCAAATACAATACCGTGGTCTAATTGTATAGCTACAATAGGCGGTACAAATAATAAAACTTATTTAGAATCTGTAAAAATACAAGATAAATTTAACTCTACATCTATGGTTAAAGGGATTAGGGTTAATACACCCGAAGCTAACTATAGTGAAGAACTTAGAAAAAACGGTTTAATATTTTCTGGATTATATAATTCTAGAACTGGTATAAATGAATTAAATAAGTTTAATTTAACAGATGGAATCACAAAAGATCTTGAACCTAACTATGGCGGTATTCAAAAACTTTTTGCATTAGATACAAACTTATTAGCATTTTGTGAAGATAAAGTATTTAAAATACTAGCAGATAAAGATGCATTGTTTAATGCAGACGATGGTGTTAATGTAACTGCTACAAACTTAGTGTTAGGTCAAGCAATGGGCTTTGGCGGCAACTATGGAATTAGCACACATCCGGAGTCTTTTGCGTATTTTAACAATAATATATTCTTTACAGATGCGAAACGTGGTGCTGTAATGCAATTAACGCCTTCTAATGGACAATTATTTCCTATTAGTAGAAACGGTATGAGTAACTTTTTTAGAGACCGTTTAGGGGCTCTAAATACTTCTAATAAAATTATAGGTATATATAATGGTTATAAGAAAATGTATATATTATCTATACAGGGATATAATCCTAGCCATGCTTCTATTGGTACGGAAACAATACCTAATGAAACAACAGAAATTACAACGGGATACAGTTTAGTTTCTAAAGGGTGGGCCTCAAGATATAGCTTTATACCTGAAACAGGTGTAACTCTTAACAATAAATTTTATACTTTTAAAAATGGCAAAGTTTATTTGCATAATTCTAATACAGCTAATAGGAATAACTTTTATGGCACTGGATATAATTCAGAAGTACAGGTAATATTTAACGATAACCCTACGGTTATTTCAGATTGGCTATCTTTAAATTATGAAGGAGGCGAAGGCTGGGAAGCTGTGGAAATAGTAGGCGACCAAGATGGAACTTACAACATTACTAATGTTAGATTACTTGACTCAGAAGAGTCTGGGTTCTTAGGTTGGTTCTTTAAAGAAGGTAAATATCATGGGGCTATTGTTGGCACACAACCCTTATATGCAATACAAGCTGGTCAAGCTAATTCACTAACAGATTTTGTGTTACAAGCAACAGGGAGCACTGAAGACATTTCAGGAACTAAAGGATTTTTTCAAAAAACTAGACTTAGAAATTCATCTACAACAGCAAAAGAGTTATTTGCTGTAAGTTCGGAATATTATATTAGTCAAACTTAAATAATTAAAAAAAATGATAGGACAACTTATAGGAGGAGCGGCTAGCATAGTAGGCTCAATGATTGGAGGTAGAAGGCGCCGAGAAGAGCAAAAACGAGCAAACGCTGAATTTGCTGCACAAAAACAAGCTTTTAGAGACTTTACATTTACTAACCCGTTTGCAGGTTTAGAAAATGTTGCTGAAGATTTGACTATAAATCAAGATGCGGCTCAATTCCAAGCACAACAAACTGATGCAGCACTTGCTCAATCATTACAAGCTGCAACATTAACAGGTGGGGCTCCAGGAGGGGCACAAGCTATTGCGCAGGCTGCATTGAGATCTAAAGCTGGAATATCTGCGGATATAGCAAGGCAAGAACAAGCCAACATGGCCGCTAGAGTAAATCAACAGGCAAAGCTCCAACAATTAGAAGCACAAGGAGAAGAGGATATTCAATCCCAACAGTATCTACAACAAGGGGAGCTATTAAACATGGCCTCCGCTCAAAAATTTGCAGCCGATCAAGCGAGAGCTGGAGCTACTCAACAATTGATAGGAGGAGCTGGTATGATGGCAGATGGGGCTGCCGGAGGAGGGATTAAAGCGGCTGGAGGTGCCTTAAAAAACGTTGGTCAATTTTTAGGTGGCTTATTTTAAAATACTAAATATAATTAAAGGTAAATAATAATATGGCATTATTTAGAAGACAATTAGTAAGAGGTGATATAAATTTAGATTTATATGCTGCCGCAAGTAAAACCCCTAATATATTAGGAGAGGCTATAGGGGGAATTGGAGTTGCTATTGGTGAAGCATTAGATAAAGCCCGCAAGAAGGGAGATAAAGTAGCTGAAGATGATAATAGAACTATTGAACAAATAAGAAGAGATACTTTTCAAAACCTAGAGGGTAGCGGTATAGAAAACCAAGCAGAGGAGATGATCACGAAACAGCTCCAAAATCAAACCAAGCCAAAAGATATTCCGGAACTTCAAACTTTAGACCCTCGCCGTGTTACTGATGATACTGGAAATGTTGTATATAATTATTCTATGCTTGCACTTGATGCTAAGCGCGAATTTTTAAAGAATAATCCCGGTGCTACTCCCGCGCAAGCTGAGGCATACGCAGACAATATTATAAATGGCCCTAAAGGAGCAAAAGTTTATAATGTTACAAAATATAACACGGAAAATCCAACCGGAGAGGTTAAAGGTGTTAATAACATTGTAAAAGTAACAAAAACAAATGATGGTGAATATGTTACAGGATCTGCTATTGGTAAGCCTGAAATAGAAACGTCTACTACTTTTGGAAGTGCTGGAGTTGCACCGAAGCGCTTAAAAAACCCTCCTTTTCAAAGAACTAGGCAAACTTATGGGAGAAGACAAGTTTCAAGAGGTAGCTTAGCTAATGTTTTTGGAAGTGGGGGAACAACATCTCAAACTAGCTACCTGGTTGGTAATCAAGGCGTACCTTCTGACGTTATTAGTAGAGGTCAGCAATCGCAATTTCAAGAAGGCAGAACTTTTGTTCAAAAAGAGCGAAGACTATCCGCTCCTGCTTGGATGGGTATTGGTGCTGCTGCTGTAGAGGGCTATAATATGGGAGTTGACAGACGAAATTATGACGCACAGGTTAGTGCTGATTTGCAAGATTATTACACTCAAGAATTTTCTGGTTTAGTAGCGGATAGAACAGGTAATGATATATTTGATAATTCTGTAAAAGAGCTTTTAACAAATAAGAAAAAAGAAATAGTTGAGTTGCTGCAACAAAGACAACAATACTATGCTGAAGGCAGAGAAGGTGAGTTTACTATGAAGTATAATAATGCCAAACAAGTACCAGCTGATATATTAAGCTTAGTTGAAGGCGTTAAAGGCTTTAATACTAAGTTTGACAAAGATTACGAAGAAGACAATATAGATTTTGGAGCAATGTCTACCGAGCAGAATGATGAAGTTTTGACTGTTCGCAGGGGAGGTAGTATACTAGGTGTAGCAGATATGGACGGGCAAGTAATGGTAGGGGGCTCAACTAGAGGCGGAATGCCTTATTTAAAATCCGTAAAAGCTATGATTGCTGATGGTAAAGGCCCAAAATATATAACAAAAAAGAATGCTTTTGATTATGTTAACGGGGTTGTTGATATGATTAGAAAAGACCCCGATAAATATTCCACAACTTATCAGGATGCTAATGGTGTTAAAGTTAAACGCCCAATGACTTTTGAAGAATTATCACCTTATTTAGATAGAATGTATGACGCAGAGCTTGATGACAACACAACCATAAGAGCTTATGCTAGTAAAAACAATTGGGATGATGATGGTATGGATGCTAAAGATTTTAATTTAGCTGTTAATTTATCGGCTGAAGATGATTCAAAATCTCCTAAAAATTTTGTTAAAGCTAAGTTTAATGAGGTAGCTCGTGATTTATTAGCACCCTACTTTAACACTAAAGAAACAACAAGATTAGCATCGACAGTTCGTGGGGCTACAGGAGCTACGGGAACCACTGGTAGCACAGATGGTCAAGAAACTAAAACTACAAATCCTGCTGATTATTTTGCTACGAAAGTCCAACCGCCAGCAACCCCGAGTGATCCAAAACTAAATCTAGGTTTAGATAATACCGCATTAGAGCCTCGCTTACCAAAACAAACTCCCTCCCCTCCTCCATCAAGAGAAGAAACGTTTTTTGCAAGCTACCCCAATATAAAACAGCTAGGCTTAGCGCCTAACCTTCAAGAACCAACAGTTGAAGATGGTGAATTAGTGATTAGATCTACTGAAAAATCTTCTACTACTTTAGGAAAAGATGGGGGTACATCAGCTAGAACAAGTGGAGGCGATATATTAGCTAAAATTCCAATTACAGCTTCACCAGAACAAATAGCTACTCAATTGGATTTAATTATACAATCTAATAAAATTGCATTTCCAGATAACTTACCATCTACAAATTTTGACGCAAGGCAATATATAAATAATTATAATAAAGGTAAATGAACGAATTAGAACAAATTGTACAGCAGATGCTTGATGAGGGGCAACCCGAAGAAAATATAAATGCTGTAATAGCTGAATATCAAAAATCAAATCCTGATTCTAATGCGGGAAAGACGAATGCCGTTGTGGAGGAGACTGTGCCTGCGGCGGCGGAAAAGCCCGTAGATATGGGTTTACAGTCGGAAAGTGGTTCTTTGGAATCACAAACTCCAAGTACATTTGCCGAGTCTGAATTAGAAAAAGATTTTAAAGTAGGATTTACTTCTTATGAAGACTCAAATAATATAAAAGAAGATCAAGTTCCGAGAGAAGATATATATAATATTGTTAGAGAAACGCTAGGAGATGATTTAGATGGTATAGAAAAGAATATTAATATGGCTTTTAATGGCGATCAATATATTCAAAAAGATTTCTTGCAAAAAGTTCTTACATTAAAAACTCCTGAAATAGAAGAAAAAAAAATAGAGCTAACGGAAAAGTACAATTTATCTGAAGAAGATGAATTACAGAAAGCTAATGAAGAGCTTTATTCTTTTCAAAATGATTTAATAGAAACAGCGAAAGCTACGTCAAATAGTTACAAAAACTGGACTAATACTTATAAAGAAGCTTATGGCGATGTAGTAAATGAAATTATACAAAGAAAAGAATTAAAAGCTGAAGAAGATCTTAAAGAAGCAAATGAAGCTGAGGTTAAAATTGAAATAGATAACTTTTTTAGCAAGCTACGCCCTTTGCAAGCGGTTTTACCAGAAAGTATGCAGAGAGGTTTTGCTAAGTTAGGCCCTACAATGGGGCAAGCATGGGAGTCTGGTTTCCCCGTTAGAGGTGCTTTAAACCAATTTGATGAAGCTGTTACTTTTGCTAATAAAGCAAACTCTATTAAAAATGGTGGTTATACAACTAGAAAAGATGGCACAATTGACGTTGTAAATATTTCTGGAGGTATAAACAATTATAAGACCGTAGATGCAGCGGTAGATGACTTTAATTTAAAGTCACAAGAAAAATTAAAAAAAGGAGCTGAAAGATTTGTAGCTTCAGAAAAATATCAAAAAGAAATAGAAAAATTTGGCCCCTCTCCAACTGTTTTAGATGGAATAACCGGCGCTGAATTTGGAGAAATATTTGCTACACAGACAGGTCAAATGGGTATAGCCGCTTTTACCCTTGGAACAGGAATATATGGACAAGAGGCAGGGCAAATTTTAATAGATGTTGTTTTGGAAAAAGCTAAAGAAAAATACCCTGATTATGAAGAAAAAACTCCTAAAGAAAGACAAAAAATAATATTAGAAATTGCTTCAAACGGTGAAATAGATTTTAGTCAAATTGAAAAATCCGGAGCAGCAATTGCAACGGCTGATTTTGCTGCTTCAGCTTTTGGTCTTGGTAAAGCTGCCGCAAGGCCAATAGGTAGTTTATTTAGAAATATTTTACAAAAAAACTACAAAGGTGCATTAAAAGCTGCAAAAGGTGATATAGGAAAAGTAGCAACTGCCACTTTATTTGAAATACCTACTGAAATGTCACAAGAGGGTATTGCAATGGTTGAAGTAGAAAGCCAATTAGGTAGAGATAAATATTTAGATGGCCGAAAAATATTTGATATTGAACAGCTAAAAGAAGCTGGTGCTCAAGCTTTTGTCGCTAGTGGTCCGCTGATTGGGACAGGTCGAGTTGCAAACAGAGGTATTAGACATATAAATAGAAAAGTAGGATTATTTGGGGCAGGAAAAATGTCTTTAGACGTAAAAGAATACGAAGACGCAATAAAAATACTTTATGAAAATGGCTCAATTAGTAAAACACAAAGAGACAATGAGCTAACTGCTTTATATGAAGCTGAAAACTTAGCTGAAAATGATAGACTAGTTAAAGATTTAGAGCCCGAAGCAAGATCAAAAATGTTTAATTTAGTTGTTGAACAAAAAATTCTTGAAAATAAAAATAAAGAAATAATTAATCCTTTATTTCAATCGGATTTAAGCACAGTTTACGGTAAAGGGCAAGTTGAAAAAAATAAAGAAAAAATTAAAGAGCTTCAAAACGAAAGAAAAAAAATATTAGCTCTTCAAACTAGGCTTTTCATGGGAGATAAACTTAGACAATGGTTTAACTCCAATCCCGATAAAACAAATGGATTTCAATATCTAAGTTTTAATACTACAAAAGAAGCAAAAGAATATTTAGAAGCTAAAGGTGTTGATATTACACAAGAAAATATAGCTGGCTTATTAGACGGTAAAGTTTATGGCACAACAATACCAAAAATAAAAACTATAATTGATGTAAAAGAAACTGCTGGAAAAGGAGAACTTGGAGTTGGAGCTAATGTAGTACACCATGAAGGTTTACATGCAATAGGACAAACATTATCTGACGAAAATTTTATTAAACTATCTAAAGAAGTAGGATTAACTCTTCAGAAATCAAATGATCCTATATTAACTGCTATTGGTATAGAAGCACAAGGAAGAGTTGATAGAGATTATTCAGAGTCTTCACCAAGAGAGCAAGCAGAGGAATTTTTTGCTAGTATATCTGATTATATGAGGGTTTACGAAATCAACGAAGAAGATGTCCCCACGGCCTCAAATTTTTCTAAGCTAGGTGCATTTTTTGCAAAAATACTTCAGGTAGAAGATTTAAATACTGATTTAACTGATTTAGAAAGTGGAGCAGAGGTACTTGCTTTTTTAAGAAAATATAATTCTTTTAATGGCACACCACGCTTAAATTTACCAAGTATTACTCCCAAAAGAGCTACAGAAATAGCCGAAGAAGATAAAAAAATAAAAGCTCAAAAAGCAAATGCCTCTAAAATAGTTGAAAATATTGTTTTTGAAGAAGGATCAATAAACCAACAGTTTCAAGAATACGATTACGATGGAAGCAAAAATAATGCTCCTGAGTCTTTTCAAGCTGAAGCTGCTATGGCTTATGAACCACTTGCGCAAGCAGTTGTAGATAGAATGAGTAAGATCGGCATAGGCAAAGCTGGCTCTAAAGAACAAAATCAGTTTATTATAGACTACTTAAGTGATAGTCAGAATAGAGAAGATATAGCTTCTGACTTAGTTTTTGGTACAGATAGAAATAAAGCAAGTTCTTTATTAGGATTAGCAAAGACTTTTGATCCTGAAATTGGATCATTTGGTGGTTATGCTAAAGGGTTTTTAGGCGCAAGAGCTATAAGAGTTTTAGATGAAAGATTAGGAAGGCAAGTTACACAAGGGGCACAAACTATAGACGCCCCAGAGTCAAAAGAAGTTGCTGCTGAAGAACAAAAAATAGAAACAACTGATACACGCACTATATTTGAAAAATTTGGGTTGCCTAAAGAATTAGAATCTAAATCAGATAAATTAGCCGAACTTGCTACTGTAAAAGCTGACAAAACTTTAGAAAGTAAAAATGTTTCTGACTTAAAGAAAATTAATGCTCGTAATAAAGCTTTTAATGATTTATTTAGTAAACAATTATTTAGTGATATAGCTAATGAATTAGGGAAAAATACTAAAAACTCTACGGATTTTTCTATATACTTGAATAAAAACTTTCAAACCCTATCGGATGTAGCCCTAGCTAATATTGATTTTCAAAAAGGCGGAGGCCCAGCTGCATTATGGGATATTGATAATCCACCTAGTAAAGAAGAATTTGTAGATTATTACGAGGCTAAAGATGAAAAAGCATCCACAAGAGCTGATCGTAAAAAATCTTTAAATAATGCAATTGCAAGACAAATTGGTAATGAAAAAAGAATAGAGTACGCTAAAAAAGATAAAGCTACTGCTAAAATATTTAAAGAAAAACACGGAGTTCCTTTAGCTAGTAAAATAGTTAAGCCTGAGGATATAAGCTTGCAAACTTTAGCTGGTATACCAAATTTTAAAGAACAAAATGGTATGCCTGCTATGAATGTTTGGAAAGGGCTTAATGCTGAAACAAATATAGGTTTTGATTTAAGTACAGAAAGTGGAAGAGGAAGAGCAATTTCTGCTATGGAAACCGCTTTAACAAAAGGTAAAGTTCCAATTAACGCTTTTAATACAGCTGAAATAATAATTAATAGTAGCCCTAGATTTTTTGTACAACAAGAAAAAGAATACCAAAACGCTAAAGATAATTTTGGCAAAAATGACAAGCGAACAATACAAGCGGACAAAGAACGAAAGAAAGTTAAAAATGCTTTTATTGAAGACATGAATACCATGCTTAACAAGGTTAAACAAGACGGCGAAGCTGTTTATTTAACTGGGGCTGCAAAAGATTGGACAAAAAATAAATATGCGTTTAACACTTTAGGTAAAACATTAGATAAAATTGCCGATTCATTTGTTAATGGCAAAGTTAATGAAAACAACTTAGCTAATTTGAGTATGTTTGAACAAACAATGAAACCTTTATATAATTTAGTTTCTAAAGACCCGAAAATGGTTAACTTAGTTATGATGTTAACTAACACTAGCAATGGGGGTTCTAATTTATGGTTTAGACAAGGAGCGGAAGTTGTTGGTTATTCTAAGTTTTTGTTGCCAGGAAAAGAAGGAAAAAGAGGTATAGAGTGGGAGCATGCAATGCAAGCTAATAACGCTCGTTTGTTTTTATTAAATTCAGCAATAAACAAAGTTCCTTGGAATACGGCATATCCTGCAGTAAAAAGAAACTATAAGGTAATAGCATTAGATAAATCTTTAGATGATATATTAAAAGCATCTAAAAGAGGCAATGCAATGGGTGAAGGATGGAATGTTTACACAAGTCACTGGACAGAAAGATATTTTCATCCTGATGTATTTATCCAAGGTGGAATTGATCCTGCGAGCATAATCGACATCAGTGGCCAAACAATGGCTGATAAATATAAGATTGATGCCGCGGGTAAATCAACAAGAGCAATGGCTTCTAAAGTATTAGACAAAGAGTTTAACGATATTTTACAAGAAGTTAAAGGTGTAAAATCGGAAGCGAGATACTCAGAAGATAGAGCTAAACTGCTAGGTAAGAATAAAGGCAGATTTAAATTCTTTGTTCCTTATTCTGCTGAAGATTTTGTAGGGCTTATATATCCTACACTGGGTAAAGGTAAGATTGGAGATAAAAACTTCCAGTGGTATAAGAAAAATCTTTTAACACCTTATGCTGTTGCTATAAATCAGTTTGAAGCTGCAAAAGTAAATACTTTAAAAGAGTGGCGACAATTAAAAAAGCAAATAAAGAAAAGTCCTAAAAGCTTAAAAAAGCAAGCAGTAAGAGGATTTACTAATGAACAAGCTTTAAGAATATTTTTATGGAACGAACAAAATGTTGTACCAGAAACTACATCTAAAACAGATACCAAAGCTTTAGTAAATTATGTAAAAAATAGCCCAGAGTTATTAGAGTTTGCTAATTCTATTAAATCATTATTAAATGGTAATCCTTACCCTGCACCAGAATCTGATTGGTTGGCTGGAAATTTAACAATTGATTTAATAAATAATATTAATACTGTTTCACGTTCTGAGTTCTTAAAGGACTGGCAAGAAAATGTAGATACTGTGTATAGCAAAGAAAATTTAAATAAACTTCAGGCTATATTTGGAGATAAATATGTAGAAGCGTTAGAAAATATTTTGCATAGAATGAAAACCGGTAGAAATAGAATTGGCGGTAATCGTTTAGAGCAAGAGTTTTTAGGCTGGGTTAATGATTCTGTTGGAACAATAATGTTCTTTAACACTAGATCAGCTATTTTGCAAACAATTTCTTCTGTAAACTTTATTAATTTTAGTGACAATAATCCTTTAATGGCCGGTAAAGCTTTTGCAAATCAGCCACAATTTTGGAAAGATTTTGCAACATTAATGAATTCAGACTTTTTAAAAGCTAGAAGATCTGGTTTAAAAAATGATGTTAATGCAGATGAAATAGCAAATGCTGCTTCAACTTCAAAAAACAGAATTAAAGGAGCTTTATCGGGTTTATTAAAAGCAGGTTTCTTACCTACACAAATAGCAGATAATTTTGCTATAGCAATAGGGGGTGCTAGCTTTTACCGTAATAGAATTAATTCTTATAAAAAGAAAGGATTTTCTGAACAAGAAGCAATTAGTAAAGCGTTAATAGAATTTCAGGAAATAGCAGAAGAGTCTCAACAATCGTCTAGACCAGATAGAGTTTCAATGCAGCAAGCAAGCGGTTTAGGGCGTGTTATATTAGCTTTTGCGAACACTCCTATGCAATATACTAGATTAGTTAAAAAAGCTTCTTTAGATCTTTATAATGGTAGAGGTGATTGGAAAACAAATTTATCTAAAATAATATATTATGGCGCTGTTCAAAATATAATATTTACAGCACTACAGCAAGCTCTGTTTGCTTCATTATTTGATGATGATGTTATTGACAACGAAGAGGAAGAAGATGCTATTCAAACTATTGCAAATTCAACCGCTGATATGTTTCTTAGGGGTTCTGGAGTTTATGGTGCTGGTGCCGCAGCAATTAAAAATTTAATAATAAAAGCTGTAGAACAGTACAAATCTAAAACTCCTAATTATGTAGATGTTGGGCTTGAAGCTTTAAGCTTATCTCCTCCTATCGATAGAAAAATATCGAATTTAAGAAATGCAGGAAGAGCTTTTACATATAAAGATAATTTAAAAGATATAAAGTCTAAAGGTATTAGTATAGATAATCCAGCTGCTCTTGCATTAGGGCAGGTTCTTTCAGCCGTTGCAAACGTTCCGGCAGATAGAGCTATATTAAAAGCTAGAAATATAAAAATGTCTTTAGATCAAGAACTAGAAACTTGGCAAAGAATTTCTTTAGCTCTAGGATATTCAGATTATAATTTAGATATTGAAAAAGATGATCAAGTTCAAAGGAGCAAAGAGTTTCAGTCTTTTATGAAAAATCTTAAAAAATCGAATCCTGATGCATACAAACGTATAATTGAGGCAAGAAAAAAATCGCCTACAAAAAAATTAGCAAAAGGTGTAGCAGGACAAGCAAATAGGGATGGGACTATAGAAATAGATCCTAATTTATCTCCGGTAGAAAAAGCTAAAACTATCGCACATGAAAAACAACATGTTAAAGATATAAAAAGCGGGATGCTTGATTATGATGATAACTTTGTATATTGGAAAGGTAAAAAGTATAAAAGAAAAAACGGAAAGATACTTTACAACGGCAAATATTATAAAGAGGGTGATCCAAGGTTACCGTGGGAAAAACGCGCGTATAACGCAGAGCCTACAACTAAACAGGCTAAAAAGCTATATGCTTAAATAAAAAAGGGGGATGATACCAATTACGGCGTCATCCCCTTTGTTGTTTAAAATATTAACCCAATACCAATACCTACTAATGGTCCGACAATTGCCCATATTTCTAAGAATCTAATTTTGTCGAGTTCTTTTTGGGTGAATACATTGTCTTTTGTATCTAAGATAACATCAGCTGCTTTTTGCTTAGCTTTAAGCAATTCAGCTTCTAAATTTTTTACTTTTTCTTTTAAAGTCATAATAAATTAAATTAACCGTCGCAGCTTAAACAATCAGGATCCATAGCTGCTGCTGCTATATCTCCCCTTAATACTGATTCTGTACGTGTATAATATAATGTTTTTATACCGCGTTTCCAAGCTTCTATATGTACTTGATTTAACCATCTAGGCGGTGCTTCCGAAGGAAATGCTAAATTTAAGGAAACAGACTGATCTATATAATCTTGCCTTATACCGGCTTGCCTTACAAGTTCTAATTGATTTATTTCTTTAAATGTTTTAAATACATTTTTTACTGGTTCTCCTTCTTGTTGGTTAAGTCTTCCTCCGTGATCGTAATACCATCCATCAAGTTGTTTAATCCCTTGAATGGATCCACCATCTGCAAGAATCTTATCCCAAGTTTCTTTATTATTAATACCAACTTTTCTTAATGCTTTTTCTAGTTCTTTATTTCTTCTAATAAAAGTACCTTTTGCAGATTGTTCTGTAAAAACATTTGCTGCCCAAGGTTCAATACCCGGTGATACATTGCCTGCTAGTTTGCTATTTGAAACTGTAGGGGCTATAGCTCTAAGGTGCGTATTGCGGAATCCTGTACCAACACACCATAAAGGTTCGCCGTATGTTTCAGCTAGGGATCTTGAGGCTCTTTCGGTCTCAATTTTTATTTTTGAAAATATTTCCCGCGTTTTGAATTGCGCTAATAAACTCTCGAATGCTATTCCGTTTTTTTGTAATAGGCTGTGCCACCCAAGGACACCTAACCCTAATGCTCTTCCCTTCTCCGCACTGCGTACAGAGTTCTCGAATCCCTTCATATTCTTTGCCCGCTGAATAAACTCTTCTAGCACACCGTCCAGGAACCAAGTTGCGTCGTAAATTAAATTCGTATTCTTCCACTCGTCGTATCTATCTAAATTAACTGATGATAAACAGCATACAAAACTATGTGACTCATCTGTATGTAATACTATTTCACTACAGATGTTTGTCATGTGAACTTTTAAACTGTTCTTTTTGTATGCCTCCGGGTTATTTTTGTTTGTATTCCCCTTAAATAAAATATAAGGCTCTCCAGTCGCTTTACGCTTTTGGAGTAATCTCGCCCATTTCTTTCTTGCTTCAGGATCTCCTCCTTCAAGGCTTCGCATGAACTTGTCGCCGACCACAGCGCACTGGTGGAGGTTGAGTGATTGCCTGTTAACATCTCCTTTTGGTTCTCTAATTTCAAGCCACTCGTCAAAGTCGGGATGATCAATATTGATATTAACGCTTGCAGCTCCTCTTCTGACAGAACCTTGATTAGTGGCAAGTATAGTTGAATCGTAAACCTTACAAAATGGCACCACTCCATCACTTGTTCCATTACCTGTAATTTTAGAACCGGCGGGTCTAATCATATTAATGCCAATACCAACACCGCCGCCATGCTTGGCTAATAACATCATTTCTAAATTTTTTGTACCTATTTCAGAAATACTATCACCTACATCAATACCGAAACAACTAATTGGTAAGCCTCTGTCTGTGCCTGTGTTAGAGAGCACAGGTGAAGCTAAACACAACCAACCATCCCATATGTATTGAAAAAACTTTTCGGCTAGTTCTGGCTTGTATAAACGCCTTGCAACAGCTTTTGAAACACGCTCATAAGCATCTTTTGGCGTTTCGCCTGACAACAAGTAACCACCTGCTATAGTTTTTTTATAAACGTCAGTATCTCCCCAAGCAGGATAATCTTCACCTTTTTTCCAATCGTTATTCCACATATTAACTAATTATATATATTAAGTAACCTATTATAATATTTAAATTAAGAATTACTATATTCCATTGTTTTGCTAAAAACACTTGAGGGGTTAAAAGTAAAGCCCCCACTATATATGTTATAGCACCTATATTGTCATATTTTAAAAGATAAGGCGATAACATTATAAAAGCAGAACCCATATATCCTATTCTATTAGAAAGCCTCTCTTTGGGGTTTAGTTTTTTATCTTTAACAAGTAATCTTAAAAAAGAAGTTTTCCATCTAAATTCACATGAAACACAGGTTTTTTTATTCTCGTGTTTAAACTTAGAATCTTTTTTTTCTTTTTGACAAACATTACATACTCTCATTTTAATTTCTGCCATAACCAAGCTTCAGTTGATCGAGGTTTACATATAACCATGGTTTCATTCCCTAAGTAATAACATAGGTTATATACATCGGAAGTGTCTGATCTAAAAATTCTTAATTCTTTTGCTATATACTTTATGGTTCCTCTAGCTAAAATTTTTTTCTTTTTACTTTGTGGTATAACAATAAATCTATTAAAAGTGTCATTATAATCAATTTCTACAAACTCTCCTTCTTGATTATACCAAAGGCCATATATTTCGTCTTGTTGGCCATAAGCCCAAGCTCCCATTAATAAAAAGTATAAAAACAATAATGCTCCGAATAAATATTTCATTTTAATTTTATTTTATTTTACCAAATATCTTCAAAATCTTCACCTTCATTAGCCTTTGAATAATCTGTTGGGCGAACAGCAAAAAAATCAGTATGAGTATGCCCCCCGGTAAGATGATAGAACCAGTCAAGATTGCTTGCTGCGATTTCGTTAAATTTAAAGTGCTCCCGCCCGTTGCTGTAACCAAGTTCGATAATTTTTTCATTGAGTCGTTTTCTAATGAATTGTTTAAGATCGTAGGCTTTAAGGTTTTCAACATCTCCTTGTTCAAACATTTTGTCAATATATTTTTCTTCTGCTTCAAGCATAACTGTTGCTGCTTCAATAATGTTTTCATAACAATCATTTTGTAGTCCGCTAATTTCTTTACACATATGCCTAAAAAGCTTACAGCCCATTTTAGAGTGTAACGATTCATCTCTAACAGACCATTTCATTTGTTGCCCAATACCTTTTAATAAGTTTCTTAATTGAAAAGAATACAGTACAGCAAAAGCAGAATAAAGACTAACTCCTTCGGCAAAAGCAGAAAAAACAGCCAAGGATTTTGCAATACCAACTACTTCAGTTCCTTTGTAGGCAACGAGGTTGTCAAACCGTTCCATAGTTGCTTCATCTTGTAAAAAAGCTTCAAAATTTTCAAGTCCAAGTGTTTCATTTAAATAGCTATATGCTACAGCATGTATTGTTTCTTGGCTGCCAAACATCATTGCCATCTGTTGTATTTCGTGCTTAGGAAACCATCCTACAACTTTTTGTGTCCAATAATCTGATACTGCACATTCTGTTTGTGCAAATCCTAATAATATATTCCCTACTAAGTTCTTTTCAGATTTAGTGAGTTTTTCATTCCAGTCTTTAATGTCGCCCTGCATTGGTATTTCTGTATGTAACCAAAATGCTTGTGCTTGTTTTAACCAACCTTCATTATAATATTCTGGGTATTCAAATGGTTTATATGGTATCCTTTCCTTGAATAGGCTCATTCTCAATTTGTTTTTTAGCGTGTTCTGTTTTTAATTCTTCTAATGCTCCTTTATATTCTTTGAACTTTTTAATTAAGCTCATGGTTCCAACAGACAAATCTTTTATATGCGTTATATCTCTTGCTAGCATATTAATAGCTTTTCCAAGAGTTTCAATTTTATTCTGCATTTCTAATAGTTTACTTTCCTTCATCTTCTTTTTCTTCGTTTTTAGTAAAGTATTTTTTAAGCGCAGTCATTCTGTCATCTGCATCAACAAGCATCTGTAATGCTTCTTCTGCGTTGCTGTAGAAATCTTTTGTTGAATGATCGCCAATTCCTACGGCTTTATTTCCTAATAAACTTAAAGTTAAAAGTGCTTTTGATTTGTCTGCCTGTGCAGATGTAAATAACATTTGATATAATTCATTCATTTTCCTTGTCCTTTATAAGATTTAATATAATTTTTACTTGATTTTAATTTTGATGTTTTGCTCTTGGCATGAACGCCAGGTCTTTTTATTTTTTTACTAGGTGTAAAATTATTTATGTTACTCTTCCGGGGCATCTTTAAATACAGTTAAACATAATTCAATAAAAGGTATATATAACACATGCTCCCATGTAGTTGAATTGTCATAGCTTCTCATACCTATAACAAATCCCGGATAAAATCCTAGAGATAGTTCCCACGCTGTCATTCCGTTTTTTCGTTTAAATAATATAATAATAGCTTCATATGAAAGTCTATTCTTTCTGAGTAATGTTCTTGTAAATCAAATTCCGTATCTACCATGTATTTCTAATATTTCTTCATATTTTATTGGATTTTTCTTTAGTAAAGACTTAACTTCTTTTTCAATTTTTCTTCTTTTATACATTATTTGCGCTTGCTTTTTCTTTTTTCTTTTATCATCTGTATCGTTAAGTCTACTTCCTTTTGATTTTGCGGCTTGTAAAGCGTCCTTCCAATATTGTTTTTCGTTAGCCATAATTTAAAAAGTTTCCATCTTAGCGGAAAGGATTCATTAGCCCTTCCTTTACATTCTATAATATAATCTTTACCAGTAAAATCTGGTGTATATTTTATACCTAATATTTTTTTAATTCCACGATTAATATATTCGCCTTTACCATTAGCTTGTTTTTCATATGATTCATTTGGAAAATCAAATGGATCTATTAAAGCAAAATTTTCGCCTTCATATAATTCAAACAACTTTGCTTTTTTTAAAGCAATATATGTATATCTTTCTAATCCTGAAGCAAAATTAATTCCATCATAAGATATTTTTTTAGCCGTTACCGGTCCTCTTTTTTTATTTTTTTTGTATCTCATTACTATAATTAGTTGTCCAATATTCTGGTTCAGGATATGCTGATATTAATTCAGGATCTTTAACTTCTAAGTCTCGTATATAACATTCTTCAATTTCTTCGCAAAGTGACATACGCGTTTTTTCAATATAATTTACAGCATCCATAAGCTCTTCTTGTATATGGTTAAGCCACTTGTCTAAAGTTTGGTTGTCGTCATATAAAGTAACGCCGTACTTTTTAAAACCTACTTCAGATCTTTTTTGTATTTTATTTATTACACTTTGTATTATTTTATCTTTCATCTTTTACAAATGTTCCGTTAATCATTCTACCAGTTCTATTAGATATTTCATTATATGCAGTACTAATACAATCTTCAATATTGGTACCGACAAGATGGGCAAGATTAGTAAGAACGACAACGCTATCACCAATAGCATCAATAATGCCTGCTTTGTCATCTTTAAGTATGGCTTGCGATAATTCTCCTGATTCTTCATATAGTTTAATTAGTTGTGTTTTAATATCACCTTCATTATATAGATCTCTTTCTTTTGCCCATTCTCTAATTAATTCAAATTGATTTTGATGAGAATATGATGTTTTTTTAGTTAGTGTTTCAAATTCACCAGCGTTTGCCATAGCCTTATTGTATACATAACATGTAGACGGCCCAAACTGGCTAGAAACTGCATTACTAATAATCCAATCAATCTTATCAGTTGAATCAAGTTTAAAATTGCCATATTGAGTATTTATTTCTAAATCCGCAAGAAAGCTTGCGTTTAATTCTGATTTAGGTACTTTAAATGTTGTAGTAGCAGGTGAGGAACTATGCTTTTTCATCTGTCTTTTTTTGAATAAATTTTTATATAATTTTAAATCTTTTTTATACCCAAACTGCAATTGAGAAGTTTGTTCTTTAATAGAAGCTTGATGAATATCTTTAGTTTCTAAAAGTACTTCGTACTCATTAGGGCTATATCCTTGTTGGTCTGTAACTCGTTTTTGTAAGTTAGTTGTACAACCAACTTTTACCCCGGGTATATGGTATACATAATATGTCATGTTGCTAGTGGTGCTTTTATAGGTTTATGTGAATTATAATTTTCTAATATAATATCTTTATGTAAAGGTACAACTATTTTTTTATTATACTGTAATCCTTTTGTTAATTTTACGCTAGGTAATTTTAAATCTTTTTTATTTAAATATTCTTTAGCTTGTTCAATATGATTATTATATATGTGGCAATCACCCATAAATGCTATTAGTTGGCCTGGTTCATAACCATTACCTTTAGCCAGCATTAATAATAATAAGCCATACATAGCTATATCATATGGAAGACCTAAAAATATATCTACAGACCGTTGGTTCCAACTTAAACTAAGTTTGCCATCGTTTATATAAACTTGAAAACCATAATGGCAGGGAGGTAATGCCATATTAGACATATCAGAGGGATTCCATAAGCTTGCCATAATGCGCCGCGAGCTTGGGTTTTCTTTAATCTCGAAGAGAACATGCTTAAGCTGATCAAAACCATTAAAGTTCCTAAGCTGCTGCCCGTAAACAGAGCCCAAAGTTCCATCTTCTCTGTCTGACTTGTTATAATTATCATCCCAATAAGTAACACCATGTTTGTGCAGGTAAGCAAGGTCAGTGCGTCCTTGAAGTATCCATAATAATTCCGTAACTGCATGATTAAAATATATTTTTTTAGCTGTTAATAATGGGAAACCTGTAGCCATATCGTGTCTAAGTACTCTTCCGTAGACAGCTCGCGTCCCAGTGTTTGTTCTATCTTCTTTTTGTGCCCCACCGTGAAGCACCCCTGATAATAATCCTCTGTACTCATCTTGTACGTTTATCATAATAGTATTTCTTCATATTATATAATTCTTGATGTATATTTTCCGCAGTATATACATTAGGAGATAAATATGCTTTTTCTCCTTTTTTATAAGGGCCTATTCTTACTTCTATACGCCACTCTTCAGGATACATACCCTGCGTAGTAGGTTTAGGACTTATTCTAATATTGTTATTAACACAATATCTGTCATATTCTACGTGTTCCGGTAATGGCATAAACCCTGTGGTTAGTCCTTTATAATTGCTTTTCTTTTTTAATCCACTTCCCATGGCATCGAATCAATTACTGTTTCTTCAATCGGCATATAGTTACCACTCATATGATCCCACTTAAAGTGAGCCTCGGCCTGGTTTTCACCTAAATTCTGAAACTTAACTTTTAAGACTTTTACTTTAACAGTTTTGTTCTCGTAGTTTCTATGCACTAATAAGCCGTGATAAGATGCATCATACCATTCACCTCCACCTTTAATGCTATACATATTAGGTTCATCAATGGTGCCATCTTCTTTCTTATACATTTTAGTAGGGTGCGCAACTATTATTACTAATACATCATATTTTTTTGCAAAAGCTTCTACACGGGTTAAATATTCCATTGTAGCATCAGGTATACTCATGCTACTTGCCCCTTGCATTTTAACT
>Ga0163179_10000545_pt1 | contig 27132 bp, 45 predicted proteins | sample AtlANTMetagenome_FD_109643 | JGI IMG/M metagenome (GOLD analysis project Ga0163179, IMG submission 109643) | Marine eukaryotic phytoplankton communities from the Atlantic Ocean - Atlantic ANT 2 Metagenome | ecosystem: Environmental > Aquatic > Marine > Oceanic | place: North Atlantic Ocean...
TAAGAACATCGGTAAGTTTGCCGACGTGTGGAACCAGATACAAGATGCGAAAGGCGAATGTGAATCGAACTATGGCGAATACATGTTCAATCAACAACACGGAATGCTTCCGAACACTACGCAATGGGAATGGGTAAGAGATGAGCTTATCAGAGATCGAGACACTCGTCGTGCTACGATAACCATCAATCAACCTCGCCATAAACATGCTAACAATAAAGACTACACCTGCACACAATACATCCACTTCTTTATTCGAGACAACAAGCTTCACCTCGGTGTGAACATGCGTTCTAATGATGCAGTCTTTGGCTTTTGTAATGATGTCTGGACATTTTGCATGTTCCAACAGTTGATGTTAAACGATCTCAACGCACATTCCATACGAACGACAGGACTAGGGAATTACTATCACAGTGCTGGCTCATATCACGTATACGAACGTCATTGGAACATGATGGATCTTATTTGTGCCAACTATCGTAAGACACATAGAAAGAATTATCCAGATTTGAAAAAATACAAATTAAAAGGTACAATAACAAGTGAGGCAATTCTACCACATTCGTTGTCTCAACAAGACATTTCACTAGAACAAATCAAACAACACACAAACGAAATTATGGAGCTAATATATGAGTAATATTTTAGAACAAGCAAACAAGATTATCAATGAAAGATCAGAAGAAAAAGAAAGACAATATGGCCCAATGGGCGAAGGTTTCGAAAGAGCTGCACTTATCGCAAGTGGCATGTCTGGCAAAGAATGGACGGCACATGACATGTTCATCGCGATGGTTGCCCTTAAGTTCTCGAGACAATCATATAATTTTAAGGAAGACAACCTGCTTGATGCAGTGGCCTACATTGGGGCATGGCAAAATTATATAAATGACACAAAACCGGATCATGCAGGTCCAGATTTTCCAGAAGAGATAAGCAATATCAAAACTAATAAGACAATCCTCACAGAACAAGATACAAAGAACATCGAATCATTTATCAATGAAGACAATCAGGCCTCAGAGAAACTCTTCGAGGAGGAAGACACTCAGGACACACCTCATACGGTAGCCCAGAGTCCATACGCCTCACCAATCACTGACCCGAGAGCTCTCATAGACGCCCTTTCTAAATTAGGAGAACAACAATGAAAATAACTAAAATACGAAACGTAAAAACACCAATTCGTGGAACCGAAGGAAGCGCAGGTATTGACTTCTTCGTACCAAACGATTATCCGTCTAATTTGTGCACTGTCAACCCTGGAGAAAGATTCTTTATTCCATCGGGTATCAAGGCAAATGTACCAGAAGGATACGCTTTAATCGCAATGAACAAATCAGGTGTAGCACTTAAGAAAGGGCTCATGGTCGGCGCATGTGTCGTAGATTCTGATTATCAAGGAGAAATCCATTTACATCTAGTGAATACTTCCGATAAGATTGTCGCTATCGAACCCGGAGACAAGCTGACTCAATTTCTTCTAATTCCTGTAGACCATTCTCAAGTTGTGGTGGTATCAGAAAATGAACTCTTCGAAAAAGAAACAACAAGAGGTGCAGGAGGCTTCGGTTCAACGGGTGTGAAATGAACAATTATTTAGTGACAGGTGGGCTCGGTTTTATCGGGTCCCACCTTGTAGAATCCCTGATGACAGACGAAACTAATAGAGTATGGATCATTGACGATGGAACAAATGCCACATGGAACCCCAGAAAAGGAAGACTCGACTATAACGAGTATGTTCGAGATCTTCTTGTCCAGCTTATGGCCTCTTATGAAGTTGAGCATGACAGCCGTAATCCTCGGTTGGTTATTGTTAGCGGTGATTGTGCCCATCATAACATTCTTGACAAAATTAGGGCTGGCCATTTCTGTGCTGTTTTACATTTGGCTGCTAACACTTCTGTAGCGAAATCTATTGAAGAGCCATTGACGACTTTAGAAAGAAATACGGTCAAAACACTGAAAATAGCAAAAGCTTGTGCAATTGGGAAAACAAGGCTAGTTTTCTCTTCATCTGCAGCAGTTTATGGCCGAGTTGACATTCGATTACCAATCAAAGAAGAAAATACCACTAATCCGACAAACCCTTATGGCTTGTCAAAGCTTACTTGCGAGAATTGGTTTCAAGCCTATAAAGAGCTTTATGGCCTAGATTACGTCATTTTACGATATTTCAATGTTTATGGAGCACGACAGCGTGGTGGAAGCCCTTACGCCGGCGTAATCGGTAATTGGATCCAAGCTATGTATTTCAAGAAACCTTTAGTCGTATATGGAGACGGCACTCAAACTAGGGATTTCATTCATGTTTCAGATGTTGTTCGAGCAAATATAAAGGCTACAACGGTACCGACGTCAGAATTTAGAGTATACAATATCTGTTCTGAAGGAGATGACTCTTTAAATTCTATTTTGTCATATTTGCAAGAAACTGCAAAAGAAACTTTCAAAGTCCAATATGAAGAAGCTCGACAAGGAGAAGTTCAACGGTGCACTGGATCCAATAGCAGAGCTCTAGTAGGCCTTGATTGGGAACCTTCATTATCAATTTGGGAAGGTTTGCGACAGACAATGCAATGGAGAGGTGTAAAGTGAAGCAAATAGGAATATGTAAAATCGAAAGGTTTTCAATACAATAATTACAATGTTCTTCAACGGAGAGATATTATGATGGAACCTTCTTCAGTAAACGTAGTAATATACCACGCGAATTGCAATGATGGTTTCGGTGCTGCTTACTCAGCATGGAAACTTCTTGGTAATAGAGCTGAATATTTTGCTGCGTCCCATGGAACACCGCCTCCTGATGTAACAGGAAAGAAAGTGGTGATTCTTGATTTTTCTTACAATAATGAAACAACAAAAGCAATGATCGAACAAGCAGAGGAGCTTTGGGTAATAGATCATCACAAATCAAACATGGTCGAGTTACACGATATTAGTAATACACATTTCGACATGACGAAGTCTGGAGCGATGCTAGCGTGGGAGTTCTTCCACCCAGGAAAAGAATCGCCAAAGTTCATACAGTACATTCAAGATAGAGATCTTTGGAAATGGGAATTACCTTATTCAAAAGAATTTAGCGCTGCATTTGACATGGTAGGTTGGAATTTCGAGGAATATGAAAAGTTTGAAGATGACTCTGTGTTCGACGATGCAGTTAAGCGGGGATCGTACATACTAGCATACAGCAAAACAGTGATAAAGAAAGTGTGTGACAAAGCGACTGCTAGAAAATATAACGAACATGATGTTATGGTAGTTAATTCATCGCACTGGATGTCAGAGATCGGATCATCTTTAGCCAAGGATTGCGACTTTGCGATGATATGGTATTATGATCATGACGACTGCATATATAAGTGTTCACTTAGGGCATTTCATGACACAATGGATGTATCAGAAATCGCTAAGCAATATGGTGGAGGCGGCCATAGAAAAGCTGCAGGCTTTGTTTTGCCAAAATCAAAACATCCTGACAGCATATTTACTTGTGAACTAGTCAACGAAGATGATATATCTTACGAAGACGCTGATATATTTGGAGCAGATTAAAGATGAAAACTCGAAAACAATTAAGGTACACTATCCGACGAATTTTGCAAGAAGACGCAAAAGAATTCGAGCAAATGATCCAGTATGCAGCTGATAAAGACCAAGTGGAAAAAGATGCAAAGGCTTTTGCAGAAGAAAACGACGGCGGTCCTACAGCAGAAGATTGGATAAAAGCATTCGGAGAGATGCCTGATGACCCTTTTGCAGAAATAGAACAGGTCAGTGATGATCAAATGAAAGTTGTCAAGATCTTGGATCAGGAGGAGCGTTTAGAAGGGTTTACTAAGGCCTATAAAGCAGTCGCCAGAGCTTTCGACGTTCCGACTATGTCTACTGGGGCATTTGTTGCAATGTTCCGAAAAAATGGATCCGTTGAAAAAACAATTGAAGAAATGGAAAAAATATGGGATGATGTTTACCCGGGTGTATGGCTAAGATTCAAAGAGCTCGTAACAGACGATTCATTCGACCAGAAAAATTGGGGTCTTTCTGACAAAGATGAAAAAGATCAATCAGGGCCCCCACCCGTTGAGTTTGATGAACAAGTTGAAGAAGTTGAAGATGAATTAGCGGATATGGACGATCAATTAGACGAATTTATGGGGAGTTTAGAAGACTTTATTGAAGAAGCTTATGAAGCAAAGGATACAGAGACCTATAAATCATTGGTAAAAACACATTCTTTGATGAAGAAATATGATAAATTCATTCACGCATTGTTTGAAAAAATTATCACTTTTGCAGAGAAGAAAAAGAGACAAGATGTTGTTGAACTCACTATTGACAATGTAGCGATTGTATTACAATGGTGCGATTTGAGAAATGACCAGCTTGGCCAAGTACAGAAAGAGCTTTCTGCAGAAGATGAAAATTATGATCATCTTGGTGGTGGAGGAAATCCATCGGAAAAGACTATGAAAGTATTAGACAAGTTTTACAAAGAAACAACAGAAAGTTTCAAAGTCATTGTTGCAAACATTAAAAAGAATCCACTTAAAAAATTAGATGCTGATAACATTTTGAAAGAAGCTCGAGTGCATGGACTAAAAATACTGCTTGAAATACGAAAAAATGCAATTACAAAGAGATCGAAAAAGTATACTAGTCGGAGACTTCGTGGATAGACCTTCTTGGGACGAGATATGGATGGACTTCGCTTCTAACATAGCTAGACGGAGCCCTGATCCTAATTTCAAAGTAGGATGTTGTATCGTATCACAAGACAATTGCCAAGTGCTTGCAATAGGATACAATGGCGATCACAAAGGTGGTTCAAACGTACGAGAATCGCTTGAACCAGGGCAGTCCGGGTTTATCCACGCAGAAATAAATGCGTTGATCAAACTCGATTATAATAACCCTAAGAAGAAAACTTTGTATATTACGCTATCACCGTGTAAGCAATGTGCGAAGGCCATAATTAATGGAGGTATCGATAGAGTCGTTTATAGAGACACATATCGATGCACATCTGGAATAGAACTGCTTCGTGAGCATAAAATTGAGACAATTCACTACAGTTCGTTATAATTATCTGTAGTTGGAGTTTGTCTATGCACCGGTATCAAATACATCAGTCTATGAAACGTATCCTAGAAGGGATAGATAACGAAGATGCATCACTTATTCTAGAAGCCTCAAATGAATTTACTGCAGCAACAGAAGAATTAAAAAACAACATTAAGTCATTCATATCTATATGCCAAAGTTTTGATGAAATTGCGGCTTTTGTAGCACCTTTGGAGGATACCCTTGAACAGCTTAATGCAATCAACACAGCTGACATCAGTGACGAATATAGTTTCTCAGATCATGCGAAGATGCAAAATGCTGAACAGCGCGGTGGTGAAGGCGAGAATAATCCAGAGTATACAGTTTCTTCAGCTGCGATGACATACCCAGTGTATGTCAATGCATTGAGGGATGCAGTTTTAGAAATTGCAAAATGGCTCGAAGGATACGATGCATTGTTTTCCGTGGGGAAGAATGGTATCGCTTTTACTGCTGATTTTGGTAAATTTGTAGGCGATGGTATCGAGCTTAAGCCAAATGATTTTTCCGGCCCGGGTCTCGAGATCTTAAAAACAGTGTCTGGCATCGACGATGAAGATTCGCTTAAGCCTCATTTTGAAGCCGGCTGGAAAACAGACGATTTAGAACCAGAAAAAGAAGACGAAGCATGGAATAACTTTGTCGATAGTTTCGACAAGCTTGGCCAATCTGCTCAAGCAGCACATGATTCAGCGACTGCAGCAGTAAAAGATACACCACCGCCTGAAAACGTTCAAAAATCGGGAAGTAACGCAGGAGGGATCCTAAAAAGTGTGCTTGGTTCAATCTTTAAGTCAGACAAAAATGAAGTTATGCCTCCCATTGGAGGATCTCCCGAATTCATCGTAGGGGCTTCTCTTAAAGACGATAAAGGCGTCTTTTCGATGACTTTTGAGACTTTACAGCAACTAATTGTGAAAATTATAGAATTTGCAGGATCTGCAGATTCGGCTGGAGCTGCTGCTTTGGCCGGTCTTAGCTCTCACCAAGAAAAATCGATGGAGCCTTCGAAAGAAGACTTAGCTTTTATGGAAGAACTTAAAGGCATCGTTAACGATGTTGAACTCTCTGTTGAAATCGGAGCTGCTGCAGAAGAGTCTGGCTTTCAAGGAAAAAAAGATCAAATCAATCCTGATAAATTCAGGGATAATCTCGCTAATGTGTTAGATTCAGACGAAAAGCTGAATCATTTGTTCTCAGAGCTCGAAATTGAAGGTGGAGACACAGAGAATGAAGATAGTGAAGATGCAACATTGCCTGCAGGCTTAGAAGAAAAAGAAGAAGAAATCGATTCTTTTGAAAAGGAACTGAAGGCATTGCTAGACGTAGAAATCCAAGACGAATCAGATATTCAGAAGATTGAGCAAAAAGCAGAAGAGCTACATCAGAAGGAAGAGGCAATCGTACAAGAGTTAGAAGATGAGGGTGTCAAAAAATTCAGAGATTGGTTTGACTCAACTACTAAAAAGATGGGTTTAGTCAATGATACATTTGCTTTCGGCGCTGGTCAGGTTACTGATCTAACTTGGGACTGGGGCGTCCCAAAAGATGAATTTCAGGATGGTCTGTGGAAGGAGATAGCTGCACTTGATTGGTACGATGACTTCAGAGAAATCGACCAGTCCATCGAAAAATCTAGATATGCAGTATTGGACGGAAGCCTTGACCCAGAAGAAGCTCAAAAGAAAATAGAGCCCTTGCTTAAAGATTATATGAGCTACAAAAGCAAACTTCTTGATTGGTATCAAAAGAAAAAAAGCGCAAATGAAAATATAGTTCGTAGATGGGGCGTACTTGCAGGTATAATTAAAGGATAATTAAGTTATAATGGAGACTATGATGAAAAACAGTGAAAAAAAATTAATTAAGCTTATCCGAGAAGAATATAAGTCTCGCATTGTGAAGCTGCTTAAAGAAAGCACTAGTGAAATCTTTGAAACAGAGATGTTTGACAAAGAAGGAAATCAACTTTTGTCACAAGGCTTAAAAGTAAGACATAAAGCAAGTGGATACGAATACACCATCGACCATGTGGAAGGTGACGATGACGAGGCAACAGTTTTCTTAAGACATCCTGAAGTACCAAGGTTCAAATCAGCAAGTTCTGAACTGCAGTTGACAGAATCAGACGATGATGCTCCAAGGATCCAAGTAGATCAAATAGACCTTGGTAAAGTTTCAGATGACAGCACTCTCTCATCTCAGATGATCCCAGATATTATGGAAGACCCGATGGCTGCAGCGAAAGAAGTAGATCAACAATCTTTGTTGAAAATCACAAAGAAAGAATTTGAAAAAGAATATGAGGTGAAATAATGAACGACAAAACACTGAAAGAAATAATACAAGAAGAACTTGGCCTTCGTAAGCCTCTTAAAGAAAGCTATGTTACACAAGCTAAAAAATATGATCTATCCACAGAGCTCTTGTCAGATAAGAACAAGCAAGAGCATCAAAAATTGCTGGAAAAATATGTTGAATCTCTTAATGAAGTCAGCGTAAAATTAGATACAGCTGATAGAGACGCAGCTAATCCAAATCATTCTGAGTTTCGAAACTTGAAAATCGATGAAACTTTTAATATGAATGCTGCATATCTTCATGCATTGTTCTTTGAGAATATATCCGATCAAAGATCGATTATTACGATGGATTCGTTGGCATTTATGAGATTGGAAAGGGACTTTGGTTCTTTTGACAAGTGGCAAAAAGATTTTGTCGCATGTGCTCTGAGCGCAAGAAATGGTTGGGCAATAACAGTGTTTTCACACATGCTTGGTCGTTACATCAATATTATAGTCGACTTGCACTCTCAGCAAGTGCCAATAGGGTGTACCCCCATCATCGTTTTAGATTGCTGGGAACATAGCTACTATAGAGACTATCTTTCAGATAGGAAAACATACACATACGGCATGATGAAAGAACTAAATTGGAAAACCATCGAAGAGCGATTTAAGAAAGCTGAAAAGATTTCAAAAATTGTATAAGGAGAACAACATGGATTGGGAAACTAGAAGATTATTAGAACTAGCAGGTATCAAAAGAAGGAGAACTCCAGATCATCTTCTCCTAGAGGAAGAAGGCGACGATGATGAAGAAAGTCCATTTGACAACCCCGAAGAGAGCCCTTTTGGTGATAGCGAAGAAGGAGCTCCAGATGGTGATGGTGATGGGCCAGCTGAGGCAGAGCGTGTTCCACCCGAAGAACTAAGTTCAGATGATATTGAAAAATATGGATCGCCAAGATTTCTAGATTTAGAAATGACACTCAAGCAGATGTACAATGATTCGAAAACTTCTGGCGCTGCAGCGGCGCAACACCTTGAGGTATATCCGGGTGAAGCATTAGCTGATGCGGAAGATACGCCAGCAAAAGAGCCTGAAGAAGATGACGAAGAAAAGAACGAATCTTTCAAGCGGTTTGGCCCTAATAGAAATAAGTGGCTTCTAAAAGAAGCAAATAGGCTTTTATTAGAAGCTGAAGAAGAAGGATCATCTGCAGATGAGTTTGATATGGAAAGATTTGCAACAGAGCTTGCAAATTACTTAGACGTAGTTCACCAAACTGAAGACATCGAATCAGGGATTTTCAATGCTGCGAGACAAATGATCTTAAACAATCACGGTGAAGAGACAGAAAAAGAGTTCGTCGATATGTTGGCTGCAGTTTCAAATAACAAATGGTCATTTGTAGCAGACGGCTTCCCAGACCAACCAGAAATACCAGTGGCTATCGGAACTGGAGCTGGCGGTGGTGGTGGAGCATAAATGAGCAAAGGAAATTCAGATGCAAGAACTAAATATTTTACAGGCAAATCAGTCCATATTAAAACAACACTCGCACAGCATGCTGCTTTCAAAAAACGATTGGCAGACTATGGTCTCGGAATGCGAGAGGTACTTCTTGAGTGCATTGAACGAATTTGTGACACAGATAATACTTACATGCAGGAGCTGTTAAATGAGTGCGTCGAAAACAAGCTTTTACCAAGGAATCGCATCACTCTTCAAGGCGATGTCGAAAACCTTTACAGACTTATCGAAGAGAATGAAGATAATCGAAGACCAAACGAACATGGTGAAAACACAGAATGAATTATTAGTCAAACAGCATTTAGAGATAATTAGTCAAATAAAGCAATTGTCAACAATTCAATCTGAATTAGCACAACAGGTAGTAAATCAACACGAAGATATGGAAAATCTATATAAAGTTTTGGGCCTGAAAAAAGACTTATCATATTATTCATTCAATATGATGGATGCACAGGAGCATTAAAAATGAAAAACCCAACAATGAAAACACTATTAACAGAATGGCGGCAACAACTCAAAGAGAGTGTATCTTTCAGGTTGCCCAATGGTGAACCCACGCAAGAAGAAAATGCGATCTTGGATTTCTTTGCGAAAAATACTTACGTCCAAGGGAACATTCCTCCGGAACTGTCTGGAGACAACCCTGATAAAGTAAACACAATCGGCAATCTTGCATCACTGTATTTTGATGAGGGCATTCCCGTAGAAGAAGCGATAGAGGCTTGTGCCAAGGACTTCGGGCATACAGACGACATAACTTTCTTAGCAATGAGCCCAGAAGATGTAAAATACGCATACAGTGTCTTCGATGCTGGCGGAATATATTAAGGAGAAACACAATGAGCTGTCATGAAAATCACGAAAGCGGTGGAAACTGCAAAGACACAAAGGGAATGTTAGATCACGTACAAGAAAAAGTCGTATCTAGAAAGCTACTTGTATTTATCACAGCGACGGGTTTAATGTGGTTCGGGTTAGATCCCGATACATGGGCAATGATCGCAGCAATGTACATCGGTGGCCAATCAGTCATCGACGTTGCTAAAGTGTGGAAGGGAATGTAAAATGAAACTCACAAAGAAACAACTTAGAAGAATCATCAAAGAAGAAAAACAGAAACTTCAAGAAATGGATAGTTCTGATTATCGAAATTCTGATTATCCTTTGCTTGATTTTGAATATATGGTGCAAAACGAAGTTGAAAAACTTATCATGTCCGTCCAAGAAGACCACTCTTTGGAAGGCGAAGGCATTTCAATGGAAGATTTAAATAGAGCTATCGCTAGAGGTATAGACGGAGCCAAAGCAATTTTGAGGTATTAAAATGAAAATTACAAAAAGACAACTGAAAAGAATTATCAAAGAAGAAAAACAAAAGCTTATCAAAGAATCTTCTATGGAGCAATCTTATCAATACGCTTCGCAATTACTAGAAGACGTTATTAAAGAGTTAGCAGAAGAGTTTTCCGATGGCCAGCTTGGTGACGGTGCACATGATGCAAAAATGAATGGTGACACTGCTCTATATGAATTATTAACTCAAGCAGCGATTGCAGCAAGGGAGAGATAAATGAAATTAACAGAAACACAAGCTCGACGAGCCATTCGCAAATGGTTGTTTGAATATGCTACAGACTCAGGAGTATCGCACAGACCCAGCACGGATGATAATATCGCAGGCCAACTTGGTGATGACCGAGAAGATCAACCTGCATCGACGATCCCACAGGAGACTCCAATTATCGCAACTAGCCAGATGGGGACACAGCTTACAGACGCAATGCCGCCAATTGAGGATCCTGACTTTATTCCGGGCACAGTGGAAGAATTAGGTCGTTCAGTTGATTTATTGTCTAGACAGGTACCTCATGAAGAAATAGAATGGTTTTATGAAAAAATGCAAGAATTAGCAGACGAAGCAATTGAAAAAAGAGCTATTGGGGACTTATCTGCAATTGGTGATTCAATCGATGGAGAGACTGACGATCCAATCAGGCCATCTCAAATGAGTTCTCAAGAAGCGGCTGCAGCTACTAACGAATCGTGGAACCGATGGAGAAAAATGCTGCATAACGCTTTAAGTGAAGCAAAGTGGAGCAATGCGCGGCAACGTGACTTTGGCAGAAAATGGAAACAGGGTGACCCTTTAAGATTGCATAGAAATGATGATGATCCAATCGATCAAGACTACGATGACGCAGTAGGCGATGGTGAGCCCTTACATCAGTCTGGCATGTCAGGCTCTGAAGAAGGCGGGGTATACAGGCCTTCTCAAGCGGACATGGAAGATATGGCTGCAGAGATGGATATGGACATTGAAGACTTGTTTGGTTTTGATCCAAGAAAACACAAATCGAAAGAAGAAAGACAAGCAGACTTAGCATCTGGAGAATTTGACGGTGATGCCAAATTACGAGAGCTCGTGGATTTAGGAATATACCCTCAGATTAGAACTATGTCTGGTATGCGTAAAAAAATCAAAGCAGAAATCGACCCAATAGTACAGATGTGGGCTACTGCAAGACCAGCATTTGATTGGCTTACTGGATGGTTAGAAGATAGCTATCAGCTATCGTGGGACGGAAAACAAATAGCAGGCCCTGATGTATATGAGATGGCCATAAAAGCGTATGAAAAAACGCACAAGAACGACCCAGCGAAACTGTTAGATTTGGTTGCTTCTATTGAGTCGGGAGAATTTTACAAAGAAGCCATGGCAGAAATCGTAATGGCACCTATTATTAGAAAATGGGTTGCAGAAGTCAAATCAGGGGGGTTAGATGTGAGTTCATCTAAAGCGAAAAACACCATAACGATGTCTGACTGGATTTTGGAAACCGTACTGAATTCAGGTTTTGGCAAAAGTCGAGCGCCTCGAAGAGCTGCAAAATTAGTGACTGCTATGGGTGCTATGAATGATTTCAAAGATGCTATGGCATTAGCCGTTGACAACCAAAAGACAGATCTATCGGAGGATGAAGACTAATGTTGACATTGGCTGACTTACTTGGAGATCAACCTGATGAGGCTATAGACATTCCCGGAACTATAATGACGCGGGATATGCCTATCAAAGCGCCAGAAAAATTAGATTGGGCATATCGTCAAGATCCTAGAAGATTAACAAAAATGTTCAAATTTTCTGATGAAAGCAAGTATAACGCATTTGTGATAGATTTGCTCGAGCATCAATCAGAGTCAGGCCATCATGGGAGAATAACCTTACAATATCCACAAGTCAAAATTGAAGTCTGGACTCATTCACTAGACGATGTCACTGACATCGATGTCGAATGGGCTGTATCAGTTAATGAAATCTATGGAGGGTATCATGGACAAAAATAACTGGATGACATCTGAAGGGCTAGATTTGGATATGACAGTTCTAGGTCTTGCGAATGAAGACAAAATGATTGTCTCTTGGGGAGAAATAACTGGAAAATTTATCTCATACTCCAAAAAAGAAAATAGATTGCTCATTGAGATAAATGCTATTCCAAATTTGTTTCAAAAACTAGAAAATGGTCCGCTGAAAGCTCAAATACTTTTAGAGCCTGATGTATACACCATTTCTTGGGCATCATATAATTATGCTGTAAGAAACATCGGTGATAAATTAACGATCACGATAGAGGAGAAAACATGAAGAAAAAAAGAAAGTTATTAGGGTTCGATCTAGACGAATTGATCAATGAATCACTAAAGTCTTTATTCGAATCTGAAGATGCTGATCCTTTGACAAATATGCGAGAAAAAGAACAGCAAGAAAAAGCGAAAGTATCTGCTGAAAGGCGAAAGAAAGCATATTCAAAAGACAAAGGAGACGTTGGTGATGAAGGTGAGGAAGGTGCAGAAATAACGCCTGAGCCGGTCAAGGTAAAAAAAGAAAAATTACCAGAAATCAATGTAGAAGCTGTAGCTGACAAAATCAATTCCATCAGGTCTGGAAAATCTTTGAAAGAAGATGAGACAATGAAGTCTTTAAGGGCATATTTCGAGAAATTAAATGGTCCAGAAAGAATTGCACTGTTTGCATTTCTTGCAGGCCTAGATAAGGTGTTAGGCGACCTTTCCACAGATGTAAAAACGCCACACTCAGAACCCTTTAATATCGATATGGATAAAAAAGAAGATGAAGAAAAGAAGAGGCAACCAAAAGGGTCAAAAGAGCCGTCTGCGAACCAATCATCGGAAACTCCTATAGTTGTTGGGGAAAATGCAGACAAGAGGCCCATACTTAATGTTATTAGAAAGAATAGGAGACTATAATGAATTTACGACAATTGAAGAGCCTTGTGAACGAAACTGTTCGAGAGGAACAAACAAAGTCTAGAAACACTAGAAAGAAAAAAGCAGCTCGCAAGTGGCAAACTATAGTTGAAAATACAACTAGAGCCGTTTTGTCTGAAGAAGCAGACCCATCAAAAATCAAGCTGCCAACCAAGTTGTCAGACACCGTTTCAGAGATTGGTCCTGAAGCTGCAGCTGAACAAGTAAAAGCAGGTCTACAAGATGGCGCACCTCCTGAAGACGATGTAGTTACAGCGACTAAAGGGAGTGAGAATGCATCGGCTCTGAAGCCCTCTCAGTCAACTATGAAAGTTCAGAAAGCATGCCAATTTGCATTCAGTGCATTAATGCAAGTAAACCCAATGTTTGACGGCCCTGGTGGCGATCTTGGTGCAATCATTTCTTCTGACAACCACATCATGGACGGTCATCACAGATGGATGGCTACTCTGATGACGGATCCTACTGCAACATGTCAAGGTCCGAAATTAAATCTTCCCGGTGCTCAATTAATCGGCGTTTTGAATCTTGTTACTGTTGGAGTCTTGGGAAGAACAGCTGGCAACGAAGGTGAAGGTGCATTCGCAGACTTTGTATCTTCAAAAATGGCGCCCCTAGTTGAAGATATTATTAAAAATGGATATTGGGGACAACCAGATGCAGCAGCTTGCATGCAAGCTGCAACAGATTTTGTCGGAGAAGAAGCATTAGCAGACCCAACAGAATTGTCTATTCAAGTAGCTGATAAATTTGAAGAGAATATCAAGTCGTCTGGTGAAAATTGGAAAACCGTTCCGGACGGTGCACCTGCTAGAGAGGATATGCCTGTTATTAACGCAGACGAAGTTCAAAAAGCAGTTGATGCTTTAGCATCTGGAGAAGTTGATCTTGCAGAGCCTTATGCAACAAACGAGTCATTTGATCTTAATCGATGGAATAAGCTTGCAGGTATTCTAAACGATTAATCATTATTTTGTGCATAGCTGTTCAAAACTCCTAGTGAATGAATTAAATTATTAGTGTATACTAATCATTTTTCCACAAACTAGGAGTTTTATTATGGGCGGTGCTCAAAAATCAATGTTACATCCATACGAGGATCTCGACCTCACCTTTCGAGAATTATTTGCGATGGCAAAGATGTTCGCAAAAGGCGGCACTTTTACAGAAAAGCTAGACGGTTGCAACCTCACCTGGCGACTTGACAAGGAAGGTATCTTCTTCCTATCTCGTAATTTCGACCACTTTAGAAAAGGTGGTATCACAATCGATGCATATCGAAAATACTTGGTTGGTCACCCGGCCGAAGCGCAGTTTTCCCGATCTCTTGACCGACTAGAAAAGCTTCAAGGTGCACTTACGGCGACCGGATTGCCTGAAGAGCTGCCAGATGACATTTGGTATAACACAGAAGTTATCGACAACAAAGATCCTCAGATGCTTCGATACGACATAGATTGTTTTGCGATCCATAACTTGTGTCGATTTCAAGAGAAACCCAAGCCACATGTGGAAGTCGTGGATTCACCGATGTGTCTTCACAAACTCTCCAACATCTTGTCGCTTTCAGGCGTCAAAGTGCTTCACTCTGCTTCTGTAAAAGTCAAGCCTCTTCCATCTACAGTCTATAGGTCTTTTCAATATACGATCAATGATTCGATGTCAGAAATGAAGCTAGGATTGGACGATACTCTCAGAGATTGGGTCGAAAGATCTATATTGCAATCATTGGAATTGCTCAATATAGAATACGAAGATGCGGTTCTCCTCGCACAAAATGTATGTGGTAAGGGTAAACACGATATAAGAAGGATACGTATGAAATATAATGAGCCGATTCAGAAAGAAATTAATGAGATATGTCTTTCATCCAATCGAATTAAAGTTACAAACAGGTGCTTAGCTCAGATCAAGCACTCATGGCTGTGTTTCGGAGCAGTCAGACTGGAGGGGGTCAAGTCTTCTCTCATTCTCGATGGTGACAAAGCTAAGAAGCGCATAGATGATATGATTGACTTCAATGTTGAAGTGGTAAACGAAAACAGAAATGCCAAGAAGTCTATCTACGAAGGTTTCTATAACCAGTTTGAGAATTTCGTTGCATTGGATGTAGAGCCTCAAATCATCGAAGGATTCGTGTTCGAAACAGACACGAGAATCTTCAAGCTCACGGGTGCTTTCCAATCACTAAATCGAATCTGCGGCACAGCAAGATACCAATTTGGACAATTATTCCCTGAAGAATAGACAAGAAGGATTTCTTCCGTATAATTACAAGCTGTGGGATATAGCAAAGTCTGGGCCCACGGCTTAATTTCATTTAGGAGAAAATAAAATGAGACTTACAAAAAGACAATTAAAAAGAATTATAAGAGAAGAATACTCAAAACTCAAGCGCAGAGGATTAGTCAGCGAAAACATGGAAGCTCCTATGGGTGCACCAGCTGGTGGAGGCATGAGCCATCCCGCAGAAGATCTTTGTGCATTGTGTGAAGAAGAATTAATGAATTTCAATCCAAAAGGGATGTTCACAATGAAAGCTGCTCAAGCAGTCGCTAGATTCATTGGAGAAGGCTTCGTGGATGACAGTCACGTAGTTGAAGCAATTGCTGGTTGTGGATCTGTCCAAATCAAAGGATGCCTTGAAGTGGCTCAAAAATTAGCTTCTAGAGGATTATAAAATGAAGCTGACTAAAAGACAATTAAAGCGAATTATCAGAGAAGAAAAAGCAAAAGTACTTAAAGAGTCGATATTAGACCCAATGGATGAATCATCTGTTAGTGCTGTCTGCAGAGAGTCTCTAGAGTTTGATACTTTGGTAAAAGTGCAAAATGTAATAGAAGAGTTCGCTCCGGATTGTGATCTCGGTGGAGAAGCTGATGTGCACATTGCGACGGTGATGAACGGTATGGAGCTTAGCTTTGAAGATCTAACTGCAGTAGTACACGATTGGATGGTCAGTTATGCTAATGCTTGTGCAGAAAATTCTTCTTATCAATAAAGAGAAATAAATTGAAATCAAGCAGAAGCTTGCAGATTACTTGATTTCTTGGCTAGCTTGTCAAGATAGTTAGATACTCTTTTGCATGAGGCTTAAGAAAATCAGGCAGGAAGGATCGGAATTTTCCGTGATCTCCTGCTTTGATACTTTCTCTGACCCATTCACCTTTGGCATGCACAACCTCTCTAGTGAACGTATCAGGGTTTTCTTCTGCGACGTTCACGACGTTTAAGTTTGGGTAGTATTGTAACATACGTGCCTTACTTAGTCGAGCGACATCTTCGGTGCCACCGTATATCCGGTATGCTATTTCTAGTTTCCCATTCCACTCTAGGTAATCGTAAACTCCGCGGATGGGAGATCTAACAGCGATCACTTCTACCCGAGTGGGAAGCAAAGGTAAAATTAATTTGTCCCATACGTCAAGCATCTTATTGCCATTGATGATGTCTCTGTCTTTAGTTGACGTGAAGATAATCGAATGATCGCATTCCTCGATAGATGCTTGTATTAAATGGTTGTGTCCAGCGTGAAAAGGTTTCATCGCACCGGGAATAAGTCCAATTGTTTGCATAATTACTCCTTACAAATCATAGGTGTGTGTATATAATTTAATTCATTCTGATAATTATTTGTACAGATGAGCTCAAAAAAGGGAGAAATTAATGAGTAAGAAACTAATTGTAGAGAATACCTACGCAGACGGTGCACTCGGGACTATCTTTGGACCTGTAAAGGCAAATTTAGCTAAATTTGGTGAAATAGTAAAAGACTCAGCCAAACTCATTGGAGGAGATGTTGCTTTTCTAGTCAAGCTTACCTTTGGTAGGCTCAAGAAATTGAAAGACATCAAAGAGATGGAAACTAAAAATAATCAACGAAGAAAGAAGTTACTCACAAACATTGCTAAAAACTCTGATGAGTTGATGAGTTCGTGGCCCGACGGGAAGGTGACAAGTATGATGATTGCGCCAGGTCATTTCTTCACGAATGAAGCATTATCTGGTGTTAGACATGTTACTTCAGATGCATTCAAAGAAGAGATGAGTGCATTTGGTTTAGATGCTGTTCCTTTCATAGGTGATTGGCTTTCAACAGAGCCAGGGACCCAATCAGAGTTTTACACAAAAATTTCCCAGTGTGAGCCGGGAGATGCCAAATGTTTTGATCAAGCCTTCACAACTTTGCAAGGGAATCCAGAAGGAGGAAAAGAACAAGGGACGCTTAGCAAGATTGCAACGACTATTAATTCAATCTTTCTTATTTCCCATAGAGATATGGGTGGCAACCTTTTGTACGAAGCTGATGAAGACCCAAGATCACAGGTGTCAGATGAGCTCTTGGATGAGATCGACAAAAGAGTCCGAGATATGATCGACAAACATTTTCTAGAATTAAGAAAATCGTGGATGAAAGAGCAAGATGGGTACTTTGGAAAAATTACGTCAGAAGCCGCAGATGTTATCAGCGCTAACAGTTCTTTAGCTGCAGCTGAAGATGCTAATTCTTTCTTCGAAGCAATCGAAAATATGAAGAAGCTTAGCGGAGATCAAATGCAAGACTTAGACGTAGGTAAAATGAAAGAAGGCTTCAAAGAAATGGGTGCAAAATTTAAAGCAGACAAAAATTCGATGGAGAAACTAGAAAAAGAATTTGACAAAGAAAAAATTGAAAAAACAGAAGAGAATATCGAGAAAAAACTAGAAGACATAATTTTGAGTTCTTTCAAAGCTCAATTTTTGCAAGAAATGAAAGGTACGTTAGAAGACTACTATGAAGAAGTTTCTTCTAGGCTAGCCGGAGGCATGACAGATCAACAACAGGAACTAGTCTCTAAAGATCCATTCGGAGCTGAATATATGAAAATGATCAAAGGTCATGAAACTAAACTTAAAGAATCATTGTCAAAACTTAAATAATCGCAGTATAATATGCTCATAAAGTTCAGTCTAATTAGGAGAACAACATGAGCGATAAAAGAAAATGGGTACCAGAAATTATGTACGAAGAGTATGATGAAGAATCTATTTCAGGAGGTCTGCCCTTCATACAAGTGCCACCAGATAAAGAAATGCCAGACATAATTTTTATGTTTGGGTCGACAGAGACAGGAGAGTTCGAACCAGATCTCGAAGGAGAGCCTCAGCCGATTATGGAAATGGAATTGTATCAGTATGCAAATATGCAATATCTAAAAAATGAACTTAATGAAGACGTATATGATGCAGTCAGGTCTTGTCTAGGTCTCGAGCCTCTAGCTCTTGCAAGAGAAAAAGGTAAGAAACAATCAGAAAAAATATTGAACACTGGTACATAATACAGTATAATACAAAAGTACGAAATTACGGAGGTACAAATGAAATTACATAACTCATTAATCGAAGTCTTGCTCAAGACATACGAAGTTAATTCAGGCTGGACAGAAGAGCGAAAGCTTCGAGAAGCTCTGAAAAGATTAGACTTTTCAGTATACACGCAGAACGATGGAACGCAAGTTTTGGTTTCAACGAAGGAACTAAAAGAGCACATGCAAAGATTTGAATTGGAACAAGCCCAACGTAGAGGTGAGTAATGTCAGCATACGAGGTCGGAGCTGTTTTGTGGATAATACATACAGATCGCCCGGGCCTTATGGCGTATCAAGTTATCGAAGAGATTACGAAGAAAACCTTAGAAGGCGAACAAATTCAATACTTAGTCCAAGCGGCTGTGCAAAACACAAAGCCAGTTAAGTTAGAGGCAATCAAAGGTGAAATTTTTCAAAATTCTGAGGAAGCTAAACAAAAGATGATAGAGAATGCGACAAAGGCAATCGATGGTATGGTCGGCAGAATTCAGAATCAAGTGGATAATTTCTTCTCAGTAGAGAAGTTAGAAGAGAAATCTACAAACCCTAAACCGGTTCGCAAAACTAGGGCTCGAAAGAAGAAAGCTACAGCCCAAAAACTTAAGCCAGGGTATCAATGGGTAACAATGGAAGACGGAACCAAAGCTCAAATAAAAATACCGGAGGAAATGAAATGAGTATTTCAAACGAACAAATAGCCGCAATGCGTGTGAGCGGTCAAATAACAGATCAGGAAATTGCAATCGTTGAAGGCGATCTAATCGTCGCAAAGAATGTAGTGACTGAGGCACGTAGAATCATTGGTAAAGTAGGAGACGTCTTAGTCGAATCAACGAAACGACAGGTGTTGAAAGGGTAACAATGAATTTCGATAATAGTCCAAAGAAACTCTTATTCAAAGAAGAAGCAAGATCCCAACTTCTTGAAGGAGTGAAACAACTAGCGGATGCGGTAAGTATCACGATGGGGCCCGGTGGTCAGACTGTAGTCATTGACCAAGGCGATGATAGGTTCCCAATCTTGACTAAAGATGGAGTTACTGTTGCAAAATATGTAAATCTACCTGACCGCATGCAGAACCTCGGTGCAAAATTGGTTAAACAAGCTGCACAGGGAGCTGCTGAGATCGCAGGTGATGGGACTACTACATCCACAGTATTAGCATATCAGTTATTTGCCAGAGGTATAAAAGCTGTTAATGCTGGTGTGAATCCAGTTCTATTGCGTAAAGGGATGCTGGCATGTGGAGAAGCAGTAATCGCTCAGTTATCGAAAGCTGCAAAACCAGTGAAGACAGATGAGGAGATCATACAGGTTGGTACAATTAGTGCCAATGGAGAACGAGAAATCGGGGAACTTCTGTGTGAAGCTATGAACGTTGTCGGTAGGGACGGAGTAATTACGGTTGAAGAAGCCAAGGGTTTCAAGACAAGTCTAACGACTGTCGAAGGAACTCGGTTAGATCGTGGTTTTATCTCTCCCTATTTTATTAATGACGATGCAAGAGGATGTGTGCGATACGAGAAACCTTACATCCTCCTAGCCAATCGTCGATTTTCATCAATCAAAGAGGTATTACCCATCTTGGAGAAAGTCCATCAAAGCGGAAAACCTTTGCTCATCATCGCTGATGAAGTAGAGGGAGATGCATTACAAGGGCTTGTGGTGAATAATCAAAAGGGTATTCTCAAATGCTGTGTTATCCGGGCTCCTGAGTTCGGTTCCGGACGAGTACAATCGATGGAGGATCTTGCATTTCTCCTGAAAACAAAAGTACTCACCACCGCAGATGAGACTATCTCTCGGTTAGAGCTAAGTGACTTAGGTCGATGCGAAAAGATCTTAGTTACGAAGTCTGAAACACTTATTGTAGGAACACCAACGAGTAAGGTCGAAGTGTCTAATTACTGCAGTAAGATTTCAGATGCTCTTTTGGAACCCGGCCTGACGAACGACGAGAAGGGAATTCTAAACCGCAGATTGGTAAGACTTTCTGGAGGTGTCGCTATTCTAAAGGTTGGAGGTTCTACCGAAGCAGAATTGCGAGAGCGTAAGGATAGGGTTGAAGACGCACTTTACGCCACTCGCGCTGCTGTTAGGTCCGGTATTCTGGCGGGTGGAGGTACATCATTATTGCGAGCATCTCGTAAAGTGAAGACCTCCGTACAAGACAATGATTTCCTCGCGGGATGGAATCTCATGATCGATGTTGCCTCTGCCCCTCTTTACCAGATTGCAAAAAATGCGGGAAGAGTTCCCGAAGTTGTTATAGAAAAAACACTTGACTCAAAGAAAGGAGAAGGCTACGATGCACGTGAAGATCGTTTTGTAGATATGATAAAATCTGGTATCGTCGATCCCACTTTGGTAGTCATTTCAGCTTTACGGCATGCAATTAGTGCTGCAGATAATCTTCTGTCTACGGGTTGTGCGATACATTCAATAGAAGAGTCAAAAGCAATCAACGCTTTTGAAAATCTTTCAGAATAATCTGCGCATTTTTGTGCACGATTGTACAAACCCACCGAAAAATGAATTAAATTATATATGTACATATAGTTTTTCACACGAACACAGGAGTTCATTATGTCAACAGACCTATACTATAAACATGTCGGTAAATTCGACCTACTCAAAAAACACGAAGAACAAGCACTAGCCAAAAAAGCTCACGAAGGATGCATCAAATCTAAACACCTTCTTGTCGAACACAACCTTCGACTCGCATTGCACATTGCCAAAAAGTATTCTAAAACGAAATGCCCGATGGAAGAACTCATTGCCGAGGCCAACGTAGGTTTATGCAAGGCAGTTGAAAAGTTCGACTACACCAAAGGCTTTCGATTCTCTACGTATGCAACATGGTGGATCAAACAAGCCATCCTTAGATACATCTCTCGGTCTACTACCGTAAAATTTGCATCGGGTGCTCGAGCAAAGATATACAAAATCAACATCGCTCGCAAAAATTATTATGAAGAATTCGGATGTTACCCTGAAGACACAGAATTGGCCCATCTTCTTGACATGGATATTCGAGAGCTATCCGAACTACGTTGCGCAAACCAGTGGCCTATCAACCTTGATCAACCGATTAATTCAGAGGCAGGTAGAACTTATGGTGACCTCATTGCAGATGATTCACTTCAAGATAATTCAGAGCGTCTAGATCATCTACAGATAATTCAAGCAATAAAAGATAGGCTTTCAAACTTAAAGCCACTAGAAGAACGAGTGATGCGATTACGATTCGGCATCACAGATGACGCATTCGATACAACAAAATTTCCCAAAACCAGATCACAACAATAATTAAAATAGGAGCATAACATGGCTAACAAGAAAAAACACGATAATGGATACGCAACATTCGAAGAAGGGCTAGGCTTTCGAGAGATCGCCGAATTACTGCACGAAACTAACGAGACTCCTCGGAAGATGCGTCATACTTCAATTAGAAATTACTTCTTGAGAGGTATGGAAAAGCTGGCAGAGCCAATTGCTAAACAATCAGGTCGCACAGTCCGAGAGATTGCTCGTGACCCTCGGTTTCAAATCGCTTTGGCCGAGATACTACGGAGTAAAGACAACAATGGAATCGATTTATAGTCTAATAGAAAACAATTTGAAAGGCTTAGCCTTACAAACAGAATTACTCGAAGCATGCGAATGGGATGAGGCTCTTGTAGAAGAGTTTTCATCCCATCTTCAGATGGCATTCCACTATATCTCTGAGGAAGGCGCAACATCCATAGAGGAAAGCAAAAAGCTTTTGAAAGACATCTTAGAATTAAACGGATGGACAGAGACACATTATAATATAGTTGTAAAAATGCTAGATTATCATGCAGAAGAAATCAAACAGTTTATGCTTGGAGGCGACGAGCAATGAAAAAAGTAAAATGGAACGACTTTGCAAAAAGAAGAAAAATAGACTTGGAAATGTTTCAGAATATGACTTATGAAGAATACGCACAGTGGTGCTCAATTAGGTCAGTGGAGCCAGTCCCAAAAGATTCTTATTTGGGGGTACAGAACATGTTGTTGAAAACATACCAAGACGTAGAAGTATATTCGTTGCCAGAGCAAGAATATAGTGAAAAAGAGCTTAAGAAATTGAAAAAACAAGATTTGATAACATTGTGCGTGAACCAATCAATAGAGCTCGACGGTGGTGAAGTCAAAAGAAGCTTGATTGACTTATTGCTAAAACTGAACAAATCTTAAGCAGTTGTTATAATATTTCATTATAGGAGTTATTATGTTTAGAAAAGTATTAGTTCATCCAAACAAAAGCCTCAGAGCTGCTAATGCCCTGATTGAAGACGTCGTAAGCCAAAAGGAGCTTATCCAAGATCTGATCGATACTTGCAACGTCAAAATGGGTGCAGGATTAGCTGCACCTCAGATTGGTGTCAATAAACAGATATTAGTCATTAAACCAGGCGCTTTTGGGAAAGAAAATCCAGACCCCTCTGAATACAATCCGGAGTATATGGTCGTAATCAACCCTAAATTGGAAAACACAGGTAGCGTTGTCAAATGGAAAGAAGCATGTTTAAGCTTGCCTGATATTTCGGCATCTGTTGAAAGAAGTGAAACTACGTTAATAACTTATACTTCTGAAAAGGGTGAACAAAAAAGGCTCATTGCTGAGTGGCCATTTTCCGGTGGCATACAGCACGAATGCGACCACCTTGTTGGAAAGCTGTTCATACATCGGATGGATAAAAGGAAAGCTGCTTTCTTAATCGACCGATGGAGGCGAAAGAAACGAAAACAAAGAATCAAAGCAAAGAGAGCTCAACGATGAAAGGCTTCTGGACTTGTGGTCCTTTCAAAGAGATGGAAGATAGGCGAGAAAACATGGCCTATCGAATGGAACAAATGGAAATATTTCTTAAAGTGATTGAAGAGGATAAGAATAATCAGGAAATTATAGCTTCAGGCTCTTTCGACGAAAAAATGATAGCCAGTTTAATTCAGTTAGATATAGATAAAAGAATGGCGATTTTGCTTGGAGTGCCAGATGGAAATGAAAAAACGAATGATGAAATATCTCGAGAGACATTACTCGAACTTATCAGAAAAAGACCAGAGAATTAAATTGCAAGAAATCATTACTAGATTGAATGGTCTTAATTTTCTTGATAACGAAACCTTGCAAGAAGTAATACAAGCTCTTATGGTCGAAGAAAAATGGCCAATGACGAGAGTTTTAGCGCACTTAGATATGATCGATTATGATGAAAGATCTTAAGATCCTTTTCTTTTGTGCATATTTGTACAAAAGAGCCTTTTCTTTAATTAAATTATATACATAATCACACACAAATTCTTGGAGAATTAAAATGTCAAAACAAAAGAAAAAACAACAAAACAAAACAGTTGCTCACGTGAAAGCTCAGCGAGGCCTAGACCGTAAAGCATTCTTCGAGAATGGTGGAGACTTTCGTCAATGGATCCCGGCACGTATTGTCATTCCAGACAAGAGAAAGCGAGCTTCGAAAAAAGCATGTAGAGGAAAATATCGTGGCTGACATATATGATCTAGAAGCTTATAGAAAGCAAAAAGAAAAGGAAACCCTAGAGAACGAGGAACCTCTAGAAGATCTAGGCCCAACGCTAGAAGAACTAGCGACCATCATGATGATGTCTTCTGATGAACTGTTCGTAGAGCTGCTAGCAAGAGTGGAATATGGGCAATCCCTTAGAGAAGATGGCCTTTCTACTTCTACATTGATCGAAGAGCTTACGAACCGCGCATTACACATGGAGCTTCTTTGCGAGATTGCTGCGAAAATAAATGATTAATTCCCGCTAGAATCGCTAGTTATATATGTCTAGCTTGTTCGGAGGTTTTATCATGTTTGCACCGGTCGTATTGCAAATGGCGATAGCTTGGGTCTATTCGCATATATTAGAGTATTGTCTTCACCGATGGTGGTTACACAACCGTAAACGAAAACATTGGTTCAAAGACCACTTTGGGAACCATCATCGTTTAGCTCGCAAAAATTGGATGTACGATTATAGATCTCATCACCCTGTAAGCCCTACAAAAGATAGGGAAATCAAAGGTTTGGCTTTATTAGCTTTATTACATTCTCCAGTCGCAATTTGGTTTCCATGGGCATATTTAGTGCTCGTATACAGCGCCGTTGCTTATTTTCTTGTTCATAGGAGAGCACATCAGGATTTTCGTTGGGCTAGGGAAAATATCCCTTGGCATTACGATCATCACGTTGGACCAAATCAACACATGAATTGGGGCGTAAGGCTTCCTTGGGTCGATTGGATCGTTGGAACAAGAGAGGTATTTAAGGGTACACCAAAGGAAGAAAAGCAGTATAATTCATTTCTAAGGACAATCAAGAGGATATATGCAGTTAGATCATATCGCGATAAATGTCAAGAACGTAAGGAAAGCAGCAAAGTGGTACGTGAACAACCTTGGAGCGTCGATTAGGTATATAGATGAAACTTGGGCTGCACTGTCATTGAATGGAGTAACTATCGCACTGACAATGCCTAAACAACATCCACCTCATGTAGCATTTACATTGAAAAAATGGTCAGATTTCCCAGAAGGTCATGAAATCAAGTATCATAGAGACGGAAGCGCATATTTATACCTTGAAGACATCGATGGCAACACTATCGAGTACATCTATTGGCCGGGAGGCAAGAAATGAATAAAAGAAAATTAAGACGAGTACTGCGAGAATCTATAAGAAAAGTACTTTTGACCGAGGGTGTCCAAGAGGCTGTAGAAGAAGTTATCGAGAAAGTCGACTATGGCGAAGTAGCAGACCCCAATGGCATATACATGGCATGTAAAGCTGCAGCTTCTTCTCATGGCGTCTCTGTCGATGCAGTTGCAGAAAAAGTATTTGCATACGTTGAAGAACAAGGATTTTAAGAAGATGAAAATTACAAAGAACAAATTAAGAAGAATAATTCGCAAGATGCTTTTAGAAAATTCAAAAGTTCAAGCCATCGAACAAGGGTTCATAGAGAGAGTGGAGTCCGGATCTGTTGGTGAAGAAGATCTGGAATCTGATCAATAGTTCCCGGGAGATAAAAATGGTTTGGCTTAAGAAATCTTGGGAATGGTTGAAGAAGAACTGGAAGTATGTCGTCACCTTCGGCATACCTGTTCTTTTGTCCATGATCATGGGACTGATCAGGTCTAACCAATCACTCGAGAAGAAGGTAGAACTGAAAGAAAATGAGAAAGACATTGAAAACAAGGCTAGAGACCTACAAGATCGCATGCTACGAGAAGCTAACGAAGATCTTCACGATCGAACCAAAGACGCCTTCGACGACTGGACCGAAGACCTCGAAGAGATACGAGATAGTCGTAGAGAAATGGAAAATGAAATTGACACCGCTGAAAAAGCAACAGCAGCAATCAAGGAGAAACTAGATGAATGACTTGTTAGATAATTTGAAGGTGCTACTACCTATCCTCACTGTCGTGGCTGTGGGTGCTGGTTTCTATTATACGACCAACCACAGGCTCGATCATCTCGAGGAAGTAGTCAATTCAATGAAGGCTGACAATAAAGATCTACACATCCAGCTGTATACTATCGAAGACAAACTCAAAAAACAAGACGAAGCGATCAACCGCATGCGAAAGACTCTTGGTAAGAAACAGGACAAGAAAAGATGAAAAATATACAAGACAAAATTGATAAGTATGAAGGTATTTTATGGGACTTAGAAAACGCTAATCGTTTATCTAATCCTGCAGACGACAAAAAGAAGAAGAAGAAAATCGAACAAATCAAGAAGAAAATAGCTTCACTCGAAAAGAAGCTTGATGAGGGCAAAACAATCCGGCTTTCGAAAAGACAGCTTAGAAGAATCATTAGAGAAACAAGTGTCAACGATATGGCTGCTCGCATCAGGAAAGAAGAAGAAGATGCTCACATGATGGAAAAGTATTCAGATATTGATGATTATTTCGATGGTGGGTATGATGAAGAAGAAAGAGAGTGGATCGTTTATTGTGAAGTAGAAGGAAAATTTGTTCCTTCAGGTGTGCGTGATCCAAGTCCACTGGGTAAAGTTCAAGCATATCACAATGTAAATGGTATAAAATCAAGAGAATTTAAAGGTAGTCAAATAGCTGCCGGCATGATGGAGAATAAAATGAAAATAACTAAAAGACAATTAAGAAAAACCATCCGAAATGTTATACTGGAAATGCGAGGACCAGAAGACCTTCCTTACGGAAATGTAACAGGTGAGGAACCTTCTCACAATACCGGACCTGATGGTCGACAGACTGAAGGCTCCTTGCGTCAATTTGTTGACCAACATATCGACGATTTTATAGATCTGTACATAAGGACATCTTCAGCACCAGAAAACTTTTGGGACTTTTGGGAAATGCACTGCAAAGAAAAATTAGGGATCAAGTGCACTCAAGATCAGCTAGTAGCTCTTGTTGATCGGGCAGAAGAAATGGAAGAAGTAGAGCCTGGCGAATTATTTGTAGGTGAACGAGGCGCTTGGTAATGAAAATTACAAAAAGGCAACTCA
>Ga0163179_10000546_pt1 | contig 27084 bp, 14 predicted proteins | sample AtlANTMetagenome_FD_109643 | JGI IMG/M metagenome (GOLD analysis project Ga0163179, IMG submission 109643) | Marine eukaryotic phytoplankton communities from the Atlantic Ocean - Atlantic ANT 2 Metagenome | ecosystem: Environmental > Aquatic > Marine > Oceanic | place: North Atlantic Ocean...
CGATGAAAGCAATCGTGAGTTGCAGCTTGCCATTTGGTGTCGCAATCAGGGCCTACCAGACCGCAGCGAGGTTCACTTTCGGCGTGTCTTTGACAATACCGAGGCTCCAGCTCAAACTCGGCAATTCGCACGCAACGCTCTGAATCTACGAGAGTTTGGCGGTGTTTTCCTGACACCTGCACAGTTTACCGAGTTGAGAAGTCAGATGCGTGAAGCGCGGATAAAGCGCATGACCTGGTCTCGCAAGTTGTCAGAATACGTCCGATTGGTACGAAGTCAAGTTCCCGGCAAACAGAAACGGGGCTGGGAACAACTCCAACAAATCAATCATCCGGAGGCGATACCAGCGCTCGAATTGCATCTCTCAGCTGTCGATGAAGAAGTTGCGCGGGGGGCCGTCGGCGTTATCCAGCAAATCTCCGGTCCCGCAGCCTCGGAATCCTTAGCACGACATGCGGTGATTTCCCCATGGCCTTCAGTTCGGGAAGCAGCCTTGTTGCAACTCGAAGAGCGTCCGCTGCAAGATTTCATCCCGATGTTACTCGGGGCCTTACAGATGCCGATTCGCTCCGTCTTTCAGATTTCACCCGGCGTCGGCGGGCGTATTCTGCACGAACACACTTTCCAACAGGAGGGCATCGACGAGACACGATTGGTGAGGATGTCCACCACAGCCGTCCCGATACAGTTTGGCGAACGCGAAGATGCTCAAGCCGAAATCAATCGCGCCGAACAACGAGCTCAACGAATCCAATCCAACGTGATGCGAACGAACCTGCAGAATCAGCAGCAAAACCATCGAATCTTCCAAGTTCTCCATGCCACAACTGGGCAGAAACTCCCGTCGAATCCAAACGACTGGTGGGAATGGTGGAAAGACTACAACGAGTATGAGATTCTGGCCAACAAGCCTGTGCAAACCGCGAGCGTTTCCCGACGATACGCCTATGGCACTGCGCCTGTTGTCACGCGCAGACAAACACGACGACGTCGTACCGAGTCCAGTGAATGCTTTCCGGCGGGCACGCTGGTCTGGACTGAACTCGGTAAGCAAGCCATTGAATCGATTCGTGTCGGCGACCGAGTTCTCTCGCAGAATCCTGAAACGGGCGAATTAAATTACAAATTGGTGACCGCCTCAACCGAACGAAATCAGGCGCCGATGCAGACGATTACTGTCGGCGATCAGTCACTGAGACTGACGACTGGCCATCCACTCTGGGTAAATGGGAAAGGCTGGAGAATGGCGAAACTATTAAATCTAGGGAGCCGAATTCATTGCATTGGAGGCTCCCAGACCGTGACGCGTCGTGAAAAATCGGCCCGTGAAACGGCCTACAACCTGATTGTGCACGAGTTTGGAAGTTACTTTGTGACGGATCTTGGAATCCTGGTGCATGACAACACCTATCGGAGCCCCAATCGGGCGCTGAGTCCGGGCCTCCTTCCGAATCAATAAAAAACTTGGCGCGAAACAACACGAGCCTGACAGAAGAGAGTAAGATCTTCAGGAGAGGTTTTACAAGAATCAGAGAGATGGCCTTCCAAAATGGAAGTGAAGTCGAAGAGCTTCACCCAAAAGGAAACTCTACATTCGACCGAAGGAATGTAGCCAACAGTGTTTCAAGTTGAGTTTGTTCGCAATACTCAACTGATTTAATCGTTTTTTGTTTTTTTGGGGAGGTCGATCGTATGCCGGAAGGTGCGATCAAGAAACTGATTCCCGACAAGGGATTCGGTTTTATCGAAGGGGAACGTGGGGACATCTTCTTTCATCACTCAGCTTTGGTCGGTACCAGGATCGAAGAGCTGCAAGAAGGACAACGCGTTCAGTTTGAAATCGGTGACGGCCCAAAAGGCCCGCGTGCTGAAAACGTACAAGTGATCTGAGTTGGCGCGGTAGACTCGCCAGACTCATGAATCAGGATTGTGGCGCCGATGTAAACTTCCTCGGCGGGATGGGTAGAATTTACTCCCGTTGAGGTAGGCTTGGGTGGTGGTATGCGCCGCATGATTGTCGGATTTGTGACCACGACTCAAAGTTGATGACCGGTCCTGATTTGCTCTCTTTCAAGGTGCATGTCCGTCCAATTCTGTCTGCTTCTCCCGATTGCGACACACTTCCTTTCCTGTCGCTCCACCGATTGATCATGGGTGGCATGGATTTGTGCCAACGCGTCACCTTGCCCATCTCTTTATACTAGTTTGCACTCTTCCCTTCACTTTTGAATGCTTTATCTCCGATGACGCCCGAACACCATCGACTTGCCGCAGACCAAGAGCGTCTTGAAAACTGGAAACGCTGGGGTCCGTATCTTTCCGAACGACAATGGGGGACGGTTCGGGAAGATTACTCGCCCAATGGCGATGCGTGGAATTATTTCCCACACGAGCATGCACGGAGTCGGGCCTATCGTTGGGGCGAGGATGGCTTGCTGGGCTTCTCCGATCGGCAGTGTCGACTCTGCTTCAGCGTTGCTCTGTGGAATGGCCGTGACGCGATTTTGAAGGAACGACTTTTTGGTTTGACCGGGCCGCAGGGAAATCATGGAGAAGACGTCAAGGAAAGCTACTATTACCTTGACTCTTCACCAACTCATTCCTACGTCAAGGGACTCTATCGCTACCCTCAGGTGGCTTTCCCTTACGACGATTTAGTGCAGCAGAACGCTCAGCGAACACTGACGGACCCGGAGTATGAACTGGGTGACACGGGAGCCTTTGATGAGGACCGCTATTTTGACATTCAGGTGGAGTATGCGAAGGCGTCAGACAATGACATCCTCATCCGTATCAAGGCTACCAATCACGGACCTGAGTCGGCCCCTCTTTGGCTGTTGCCAACCTTATGGTTCAGAAATACGTGGATCTGGGGATGTCGCCACGAGGGTTGCACTCTGAAACCAAGCCTACGTTTTGCGGGTCAGCGGGGAGTGGAGGCCAGCCATGAGACATTGGGAGAATTTCGTTTTGATTTCGGAGAACATCCTGATGGCCAAAACACTCAGATTTTATTTACCGAAAACGAAACGAATACGATACGACTCTACGGAACGGACCCGCCGACTCCTTACGTCAAAGACGCATTCCATCGGTACGTCATTCATGGGGAGCATGACGCTGTAAATCCGAACCAGGACGGAACGAAGGTCGCAAATCTTTATCACTTTGAAATAGAAGCTGGGAAGAGTCGCACGATTGAGGCACGACTCCGTGAGGCAAGCGATGATCCTGAAGCACCCTTTGGTACAGGCTTCGAACAGACGTTCACTCAGCGGATCGCAGAGACCAACGAATTTTATGAAACGATCATCCCGCCAGATAGCAATCATCAGGAGCGGATCGTTGCGAGGCAGGCGTACGCGGGCTTGCTTTGGACAAAGCAGTTTTACCACTACATTGTTGCCGACTGGCTCCGTGGTGACCGAAATGTCGCGTCGCCCCCAAAGCAACGCCTGAACGGTCGCAATCACGCGTGGAAGCATGTTTACGCTCGGGACGTTTTGTCGATGCCGGACAAATGGGAGTATCCCTGGTTCGCCGCATGGGACCTCGCGTTTCACATGATTCCGATGTGTCGTGTCGATCCAGCCTTTGCCAAGCGTCAACTGTTGGTACTGCTGCGCGAATGGTACATGCATCCCAACGGCGAATTGCCGGCCTATGAATATGCCTTTGGCGACGTCAATCCACCCGTTCATGCTTGGGCTTGTTATCGGGTCTACCAGATGACAGGCGCGAACGACCACGAATTCTTGGCCAAGGCGTTCCAGAGACTGTTATTGAACTTCACTTGGTGGGTCAATCGCGTCGACGCCAACGGTGACAATGTCTTTTCGGGTGGCTTTTTGGGGCTGGACAACATTGGCGTCTTCGACCGTTCAAAAGGCCTGCCCGAAAACGCAACGTTAGAGCAGGCGGATGGCACAGCATGGATGGCCTTTTACTGCGGCACAATGCTGTCGATGGCATTGGAACTCGCTCGCAAAGACAAAGCCTATGCAGATATGGCCTCCAAATTCCTCGACCATTTTGTCCGCATCACTGACGCCATTAATTCGCTCAATGGAAGTGGACTGTGGGATGACGAAGACGGTTTTTATTACGACCATCTTCATCTTGATGATCGTTCATTACCCCTGAAAGTGCGTTCACTCGTCGGCGTGCTTCCGTTAATCGCAGTCGAGATTCTTGACGAGCCTTTGGTCAAGCAACTCCCGTCCTTTTTCAACCGACTGCAGTGGTTTACGCGTTACCGCCACGACCTGGTCAAACATGTTTCGTTCGCCGAAAGCGAAGACGGGTCAAAGAAAATGCTGCTCGCGATTCCGCCCAAGGAGAAACTGGAACGTGTGCTTTCGGTTCTTCTGGACGAAAACGAATTCCTCTCCCCCTTCGGGATTCGAAGCCTGTCAAAATATCACGAACAGCATCCCTACGAATTAGACGTTCAGGGAGAGACCCATCGCATCGCCTATGTGCCGGGAGAATCAGACAGTTTCATGTTTGGGGGCAACTCGAATTGGCGCGGCCCAATCTGGTTTCCTATCAATTTCCTGCTGATTGAAGCGCTCGAGCGATATCACTCCTTCTACGGAGACAATTTCAAGATCGAATGCCCCACGGGATCGGGAAACTTGATGACGCTTGAGCAGGTAAGCCAGGAACTGAATCGACGACTCACGAATCTGTTTCTCACACCCGAACAGGGATGCCCTCGCCCCTGCCTCTCGGCCAAACCTTATGCGGCCGAACATTGGCAGTGCCATTTACTGTTTCATGAGTATTTTCACGGCGATACGGGAGAGGGACTCGGGGCGAGTCACCAGACCGGCTGGACGGCGTTAGTTGCACAATGCATCGAAAAACTGATCAACAACGAATCCTAGGCGTTGCCTGACTCGCGTTGCTGCTCTTCGCCGACAAATTCCGCGAATTGCTGATAACGCGCGTCATATTCTTTTGCCCGTTGAGTCTCGGGCTCCCAAGTATGAGCGTCACCTTGTGTTTGCTCTTTGCAGAATTCCGAAAGAGATTGATCGGTATTCGTGGCTTGTTTCTGCGCCATGAAGGCAGCCAACAGAGCGGCTCCTTTTGCCGTACCTTCCTCATCTCCCGTTCGCCCAAGAACAGGCACACCGAGGATGTCGGCAAACATTTGAGGAGCAAATCCATCTTTTGATTTGAGCGCTCCCCCAGTCAAAATCACCTGTTTCACATCGCCGATCTTCGGCCTTAGATTCTCAACTCCATAACGCATGGTCATGCAAGGAGACTCGAGCAGCATTCGCGCCATGACCCCTGGATTCGAGAGCAAATCGATACCAGCCCCCCGTAGCGTGGCCTTCGCATGAGGCAATTCCACCACGTTTTCACCCTGAAAAAATCCCCAGAGCATCGTGCCATTGCAGTCCGTCGGTACTTGCTGAGCGAGATCGGTGAGCTGATCCGCGACCTGCTGGAACGAACGCCCCGTCAATTCCGAAAGAGCGGCCACATATTGTGCAAATCCAATGGTGCCGTTCCGCGCACAGACCATCAACATGGTGAGCTGATCGGGAGTTTGGAGCACATTGATTGTTTCGCTTTCGGCAACCATTTTCGTTCGACAAGGTAGGTTACCCGTAAAGGAGGTCCCGGCCGAGATGGCGAGCTCCAATTCTCCCGCCGCGGTCGCCACTAACGTTGTTTGTTGATCTCCTTCCGGAGCGGCAATTGGAGTCCCTACGGGCAAGCCGCCGAGAAGTTGACTTCCAGCCTCACTCAAGCGAGCAGCAACCTCACCTGCGGGAACAATGCGCGGCACAAGCTCTTCAAGAGGTCGAAAATGTCCCTCCATGAAGGCATCGATCTTGCGTAGTTTTGTCCGATCGATTTGTCCTTCGGCGTCGAGATTGCCGAACATTCCCGAGGCATCTCCCGGTCCCAACACCCACTCTCCCGACAAATCATGAACGAGGGAACCGGACGTCACGGAAACGCCAGCGGCCTTCTGCCATTCTTCCGGCTCGGCCTTCATCCGCGCCAGAACATGACACCCCGTCCATCGGGCAGGCATGTGTTCACCGAACATGGCCGTCAATTCTTCACTCTCAGTCACACCCCGAGGATCATTCCACATGTCGCAGCCAAACGGTTTTTTGCCGCTATCGTCCACCCGAACCATGCAATGCATGTGACCGGTGACACCAATCGCAGACACCCCATCGACCGTTTGGTTTGTCTGAGCCACGTTTTTGCGAAGGTCAACCATCGCTGCTCGCAACGCATCTGACCAATAATGTGGGTATTGTTCGAGCTTTCCATCGGGTAATCCAGGAATATAGTCCTTCTCGTAATTGGCTTCGCCAACGGCGACGATCCGTTTACGCTCCGGACAATAGAGGATGACGGAGAGCCCTTGGGTGCCCGCGTCGATGGCTAGAACTTCGTCCCCGCTGATTCGATCGTCCATATTCTCAAACCGTCCTTTTGCTGTCGTGTGGTGGACAACCAGAATAGAAACTGATGCGATCGCTTGCAACAATGGACCGGGTAAGCCGTCTTCAATTGAGCGCACTTACCGGCAAGATTCGCTCAGAAACCGAGAATTGTGCAGTAACTTGCAACTGGCAGGAGCATCCATCGCCTGCCCACTCGGAGTGATAACGGTCGACGGCTCACCTGGGGCAAGTCCCCTGAGGATAAGCAATCCGCGAAGTTGAGAATTTGCCGGGTCCATAGAGTCCTGCCAACTTTATCGTTAGGATAGGATAGCTTGATGACATCAGAATCTGCAGCGGATGGATCGAAACTGGATGATCGATTTTGCAAGCGAACCGATCGCCCTCGTGGCAGGTATCTTGTTGCTGGCTAGCGTGCTGGTCAGCAAACTCTCGGATCATTTCGGGATTCCTACCCTGCTTTTATTTCTCTGTATCGGGATGATCTCCGGCTCTGAAGGCCTGGGTGGCATCCACTTCAACTCTCCAGAGATTGCTCAAGCCATCGGCTCGTTCGCTCTGCTGATCATCCTGTTCGCGGGCGGACTCGATACCGATTGGAAATTGATTCGTCCTGTTCTACTGCCAGGCTTGATGTTATCGACGTTGGGCGTCTTTCTAACCACCTTGCTACTCGGTTCGTTCGCCTGGTATCTGCTCGGCGCTTACAAAACGATTGAGTTGGGCACGGGGGGGCTACAGTGGCTTCCTGCTCTCCTGTTGGCAGCCATTGTTTCCTCAACTGATGCGGCAGCCGTATTTGGTGTCTTTCGGACGAGTAAGGTTCAGCCACCGAAGCGAGTCCGTTCATTACTGGAATTAGAATCTGGCAGTAATGACCCGATGGCCGTACTGTTGACCACATCCATCCTGGGTCTGATGACCCAGGATACGATCGCGCCGGCAGCAATCGCCTTCGACTTGATCAAACAACTCGTCATCGGAATCGGGATGGGTTGTTTGCTGGGAATCGTGGGAGCCTGGTTGATCAATCACCTGACACTGTCCTCCCAAGGACTCTATCTAATTCTGGTCCTGGCGATCGGACTGGTGACTTTCGGGGCCACCGAGGTGTGCCATGGCAACGGTTTCCTGGCCGTTTATGCGTCGGCCTTGATTATCGGAAATCGACTGAGGCGGAATCGCGAGTCGATCATTTCGTTTCAAGATGGTCTGTCTTGGCTGTCACAGATCGGGATGTTTATTGTGTTGGGGCTGTTCGTCACGCCTTCGGCTTTACCCTCGGTCGCTTTACCGGCACTGGCCATGGCATTTTTTCTGGTATTCGTCGCCCGGCCGATCAGCGTCGTGGCCTGTCTTCTGCCTTTTCGCACGGACCGTCGCGATCTGACCTATATCTCCTGGGCGGGACTACGAGGTTCCGTTCCGATTGTGTTGGCAACCTTTCCGGCTTCTTACGGCATCGCTGGGGCGCAGGACATCTTCGACGTTGTTTTCTTTATCGTGTTAACGTCAGTTCTCGTGCAGGGTGTAACCCTACTCCCGTGCACGCGTTGGCTCTTCCAGAAGAGCTCAGATCAATAATCGGACAAATCTCTACGCACGACGACGCAGAGCGAGCGAGGTGAGTCCAACCGCGATAAGACCGAGAAGACCTGATGCGGGTTCGGGAACTGTCGGTGTATCAGGCTTGGAAGTGGCTTCGTATTCACCCTCTCGAAAGACGAAGACCAAGTCCGATGACGTAAAGTCGCCGTCTCCGTCCCAATCGCCTTCAGCCCACCCTGAGTTAGTATCGATATCGTCTTCGTATTCTCCAGCAACAAACACTTGCACCAAGTCACTGCTGTTGAACTGACCGTCGAGATTCGAATCACCGAAAGAAGTCTTGAGGTGATCCTTGACCCACCTGATGCGGTCATTTTGATCAACCACCCCATCAAAGGTGATATCAAGATCCTCCAAATACCGACCTCTGCGGACTGCGCTGCTGATTTGGTCGATATCCGCCACGTCGATACGTCCATCTCGGTTGACGTCCTCGGTATCGGGATAAGAGACGAAAAACATGAACATCATCTCATCGGTGCTTAAAGGCCCGTAGGTAACCGGCTGATCGGTATCGTTGTTGTACGTGGCAATCAGCTTCACACGGTCACCTTCCCTAAAGACCAATGGTTCATTGAACGAAAGGGTACGAGGATGTTCCCAATCGTTCGTCCAATAAAGGAGTTCGCCATCTCGTTCACCACTCGCATATTCAACGCGAAACTCAACCATTTTCTCGTGAGCATGGGTCCACAATTGAACGATATTGTGAGTTTCTTCGAAGGTAAAAGTCTCCTCCAAAGTCGTGACTTGACCGGGGGGCAGGAGGATCTCGAATTTGCCCATGAGGTTTTCTTTTGCGACGTGCAAAACCTTTTCGCGATCGACGGTGTGGAAATTCACGTAAACCTCACCATCTCGTGAAGACCCCGTCCGATTCACCGAGTGCACATTGAAATCGAATCCCGAACCCGGTGGCAGACGAAAAGCAACGTTTTCTGGAAAGGATGAAGTCAGAGTGGGAGCTTGCGAAGCGACCAACCACGAGGCATGCAGACCGTTGAAAACGTTTCTGATCGGCCTGCCATTCTGAGTACGAATATCGCGATAGACATTTGCCTCGGGCGTTTCCTCGCCCTCTTCGTAGTGATACAAAATAAAGTGATGGCTACCCTGACGATAGGTAACTTCATACCCTCGAATAAACGTATCCTCTTCGGTCACGTGCGGCTGGAAATAGTAGAATTCCCGGTCATGCCGCTCTTCGTACCAAACTTCGTAGGGCCCTAAGTGAAGCTGAATGCCTTCCGTGGGCAGGTCAAGCGGCTGAAAAAGTTCTTCTTCGTACCGAGATGTGTCATTCAATAAGTCGACATTCGCGACCACACCCGTTTCAGGCGCTCCTTTGAGCAGCCAGGTACGTATGAAGTCGAGCTCCCCATTCGTCAGCACGAGATCTCCGAGAGGCATCAGAGCACCATAATCAGGATGATCTTCGTAAAAGTGATCCTGGTTGGGCGCGTTAATTTTCTCCCACAGAAAACTCTGACCGAGTCCCGGTTGTCCGCCAGCGTTACTAACTCTCAATAAACCACCGTCTAACGCCGCCTCATTGTACGGTGTGCGATTGATCAATTGGTCATAAGCCACATCAGGGGTGAGCACCAAATCGGATTGGATGGCAAATCCGTTCCCTGCTTGATGACAACTCGAGCAATTCTCACCAAAGATCTGATGTGAAATCACATCCCAGGTTGACTCTTGAGCGCGAACTCCAGAAACAAACAAGGTTGCCACCAGAACCGCAGAAAACTGAAAACGCTTCATAAAAGGATCCTTCTCATCGAAACTATTACTGACGTGCATGGTATCCCGAGACGCCGAATCCCACAACTTTTCTTTCCCTCGATCCCCCCAAGCGATTACCACTTCAACGTTCACATTCCTGCAGTTCTGACTGCGACGGGGTAACGTTGGAATGAAAACACCAAATATTAATTTTCGAAGCAGCATTGGGTGGGGACATTAATCCCGCGGGTAATCCCAACAAAGTCAGAACCAAGAGCGATCCGACTTACTCCGCCTTGAAAGCATACAGATGCCTCGCCGTACGCACATAAAGCGTATTATCAACGAGCGCCGGCGTCGCCATGATCTCTTCGTCAAATTCATTTCGTGCCAACCGCTTTGGCGTTTCGCCGGAGACATCGATCACCGAGATTTCCCCGGATGCCGAAGTCAGATAGATCAGGTTCTCACCGACGATAGGTGAAGCATAATGAGTACCGGGGGAGCCCAAACGTTTCCGAAAGACCCGGCTGCCATCGGTGACATCGATGGCGGTTACGATTCCACCATTCTTGATCATATAGATGCGGCCATCGAGATAAACAGGAGAGGGCACTTCAGGGATCGCTTTCCTTTCCAGTACTTGCACATGTTCATCCGTTAATACTCCGTGCTCTCCCAATTGGATTGACAGGAGTCCGTGCTCGCGGATACGTGATTCTCGATCTCCCAATCGCTGACGAAGTTTTTCCCACTCCTGTTCGTCGACCTGCCCATCCCGATTGCCATCCAACATCCGAAAACTGATCGGCATTTTGGTCTGTTGAGCTTCCGCGCCTTCGGGTCGATGGAAGACCGCTAGGTTCTTGGGGAGCTCTTGCGGATTCAACACACCATCCTGATTCCCATCATTGTCCTCGAGCAACGACGCGTAGGGTGGTTGTTCCGGCACCAGATCCGGCTCACCCGTCTGGTTCCACGTTGCCACCAACAATCGTTCCCCGGCGATCACCGGCGTACTCGTCGCCGTCGTGTTCGCGCGCAAGTCCCAGACTGTCTCCCCATCTGCAAACGCATGGCCACGAACGCCATGGGTAAAGTGAATGATGATCTCATCCTGCCAGCGAAGGGGAGTGGGTGTCGAAGAATCAGCCGGTCCGAATCGATCTGGAAATTCATGCTTCCAGATTTCTTCCCCTGTTTCAACCGCCACACTTAGCAGATAGTGATCCAAATACGTTCCTCGGTACAAGATCACACGATCATTCCAAATGATGGGAGATGTCGCATTCCCGCCATAGGTTTTCGACGTTGGCATCGGAACATGCCATTTCTGATTGCCGTCGATATCAAAACAGAACAATCCAGCCGACCCGAAATAAGCGGCGACATATTTTCCATTGGTCGCGGTGGTACTACTGGCCGGATTGAAGGCAGGATGTCCTTCTTCAATCGTCTCTGCTTCGATGACACGACGCCAACGGATCTCGCCAGTATCTCGTCGGATACTGATCACTTCGAGCTTTTGCGACTCCTTCTGAAACGCTGTCAGAAATAAGTGATTGCCCCAGATAACAGGCGAGGAATGACCTGTCGGCAACTCAAGACTCCAATGCACATTCGTCGCCGGACCGAATTGGATCGGATAACGAGTGGTAGCAACTGCCGCTCCGTCGGAGTTGATCCCGCGAAATTGCGGCCAAGTGGCGACCACGGGGTCCGCTGCGATGAGATCACCAAGTGGCAGCAGGACACTCATCACGCACAAACAACAGACCGTCTTCACGAACAACGAACACGTCTTCATCTCACGCCCTCTACTGCTATCAACTCGACCGCAGTGCTTCTTCTGGTCGATAAATTGCATCGATTTCCGAGGGTTAGCCTACCAGATTTTCGCTCAGAATTCCGAAGCGTTTTAGGAGAGGCCGTAAGGAGACGTTGGAGGTGCCGAACAGATCATGCAACGAAGAGCATCTGGGTCACAGAAGGGGACAAGCAGATAAACAAAAGTCGCGTCGGTGAGAACGATTGACGACCGCGAAGTCCCGGGGAGCCAGGTCGGGGTATCAACGATCAATCGGTTTGTAAGTCCTTGTAGCTCTTTTTCAACCGTTCGTTACTGAGCGTGTGATCGGGCCATCCGGGATACTCCCTGGTCATCTCGCGGCTCGTTCACGTCCGATTTTGGATCTCTGAGCGAGCCGATGCGCCGAATAGAAATCTTTTTTGGTACAAAACGTCGTCAAGAACGTATTAAGTATGGATTCCATGGAACCATCGTTTTGGCGTTTGGAAATCGCTATCCGATACTCTCTTGTGGTGACTTTTTTCGGCTTGATAGTCAACGCCGACGGTTTGCGCTAAACTGAAGTTACAAGCGGTACAAACCGTTCAAATGCACCGGAATTCATCCGAAGTTCGATGGACCGTCTGATGTCACTTGGCACTACATGGAATTTCGCAGGAGAAGTAACAACGTGAAACAAGTCCTACAGCATTTGAGAACGGGTAAACTGGAGCTCGCCGAAGTGCCTTGCCCGGCCGTACGGCCCGGTCACCTATTAGTCCAGACAACACACAGTCTGATTTCTCCCGGTTCGGAACGAATGCTGGTCGAATTCAGTCGGGGCAGTTTACTTGCCAAGGCGCGATCACAACCGGACAGAGTCAAACAGGTCCTGGACAAAATCAAGACCGACGGTTTGTTGCCGACACTGGAAACCGTCTTCAATCGTTTGGACGAACCATTGCCAATGGGTTATTGCAACGTCGGGCGCGTGATCGCAGTCGGCAAAGGTGTTCGTGACTTCAACGTGGGCGACCTGGTTGCGTCCAACGGCAATCACGCCGAAATGGTTTGCGTACCAAGCACACTCGCTGCAAAGATTCCCGAAGGAGTCTCTGGTGAGGCAGCGTCCTTCACGGTGATGGGCGCGATTGCCTTGCAGGGAACACGGTTGCTGCAGCCTACCTTCGGTGAAAAATTCACGGTAGTCGGCCTAGGGCTTCTCGGCCTGATGGCGGTTCAATTCTTGCGAGCCCAGGGCTGTGGAGTGCTGGCGGTCGACGTCGATCAAGGTCGTTGTGACATGGCGGCAGCCATGGGCTGCGAAACGGTCAATGCAGCGAATGGTAACCCATTACGAACAGCTGCGACCTACAGCGACGGCCATGGTATGGATGGAGTCCTGATCACGGCTTCCTCCTCAACCGATGCAATCATGCAACAGGCCGCTGAGATGTGCCGCAAGCGAGGCCGTATCGTTCTGGTCGGTGCCGTCGGACTCAATCTGCGACGTGCGGACTTTTATGAAAAAGAACTCACCTTCCAGGTATCCTGTTCGTATGGTCCTGGACGATATGACCCCGAATATGAAGATCGCACGCGCGATTATCCGCGTGGCTTCGTCCGATGGACGGTCGCTCGCAACTTCCAAGCGGTTCTGGAAGCAGTAAAACGTGGCCAATTGAACGTGTCCGAATTAATCACACGGACGATGCCCCACGCAGACGCGGCCGAGGCTTACGACGCAATCCTCAACGACCGGTCCGTGTTGGGCGTTGTGATGGAATACCCGAACGGCCCTCCTCCCACACAACAAAGCATTCCCGGTAAAGTTGCCACCCGTCAGAATACGGCTCAATCGACTCCCGTCGTCGGCGTGATTGGCGCCGGCATGTTTACCAAGGGTGTGCTGCTGCCCGCCATTCAAGCAACGGGGGTGCAATTGGCATCGGTCGCCTCCTCCGGCGGACTGTCCAGCCAGCATGCGGGCAACAAATTCGGTGCGGAGGAAATGACGACAGACACAAGCAGTGTCCTCGCAAATCCATCGATTAACACCGTCTTCATTACGACACGACACAACTCGCATGCCGACCTCACGATCGAGGCACTCGAAGCCGGCAAACACGTTTTCGTCGAAAAACCGCTGGCTCTTGATCTGGAACAATTGGCGAGGGTGACCGAAACTCACCGGGCACACCCCGAACAACAATTGATGGTCGGCTTCAATCGTAGATTTGCTCCCCATGCGATCAAGGTTCGTGAACTCCTGCAGTCGCGTTCCGAACCTGTCGCCGTCAATATTCTGGTCAACGCTGGTGAAATCCCAAAAGATGTCTGGTATCACGATCCAGAGATCGGAGGAGGGCGCATTATTGGCGAAGGATGTCACTTCATCGATCTAGCCATGTTCCTTGTTGGACACCCGATCTCCACAGTCAATGCCGTGATGTTCGGTCCCAACTCAGGTGGCGTTCGGGACGACAAAACGTCAATTGGCTTGACCTTCGCCGATGGCTCCATTGGAACCATCCATTATCTCGCGAACGGTTCCAAATCGTATCCCAAAGAAACAGTCACCATCTTCAGCGAAGGTCGCGTTCTGGAAATCGCAAACTGGCGCCGATTGAATGCATCAGATTGGAACGTTCCATCCATGCGACAACGGATGGATAAAGGCCATCGCGCTGAGGTCGCTGAGTTTCTTCGCCGAATTGAAGAGGGCGGTGACGCATTGATTCCATATTCGGAATTGGAAATCGTTACGAAAGCCAGTTTCGCAGCGGTCCAAGCTGCAGTCGAAAACATCACGATCCGCTTGGACGATCTATCCTCAAAAGAATCAACTCCCTCTTCCGATTGGAGTGACTCACAATCGCCAGCCCCCAAGGCAACAACTTCTTGATGATTGGCGACGACTGGCAAAAGAAACGATTCGCCAAACCAAGTCATACCTGGTGGCGAGACCCAGTGCAGAATTCGTCACCATTTTTTAAACACTCGGTGACCAACAAGCCGTTACGGTGAACAGGTTTGAAAGGTCGGCAAACCGAGTCTCTCTCGCAATTCGTTTTGAACCGCCAGAGTATCTCGCGATCCGTCCACCTCAATCACGAGTTCTTTGCGACAGAAGAGGTCGATGACGGGCTTTGTTTTGGTGTGATAGGTTTCAAGCCGATCGGCGAGAACCTTTTCGTTGTCATCTTCACGGGCGATCAGTTCACCGCCACACGCATCACAGGTCTGAATATTCTTGGGCCGGTGATAAATCAAGTTGTAATCAAGTCCGCATTGGCCGCAGATCCGGCGCGACAAAACTCTCGCTCTCACTACTTCATCGGGAACATTGATGCTGATCACGGCATCAATATCAAAGCTCTCAAGAAAAAATTCGGCCTGGGCACTGTTGCGTGGAAAGCCATCGAGAATGAAGCCAAAATTCCAATCGTGTTTTTCCAATCGCCGACGAATCATTTCATCGACGAGCTCATCACTGACGAGTTTTCCTGCTCGCACAATTCGATTGACTCGGGCACCAAGCTTGGTGTGATTTTTAATATTCCAGCGAAAGATATCGCCAACACAAATATGGACGAAATCAAAATCCTTCGCCAACATTCTGGCCTGGGTACCCTTACCACAGCCTTGCACACCCATGATCACGTACTTGTGCATAATCTGCCTGGTCCTGATCGCTGATGAGGAACTGATAAACTCATGCTAACAAGATGTTACGCTTAAGGCAGCGCAGAACTTCACTGAGAAAAGCTAGCAATGGCTTCAATTCAATGTCGCAAATAGGCCAACCGATTTCATCCAACCCATGTTGCGTTTTCGAAACATGGGTCGGCTCGCAGACAGCCCTGGGTCGAGGATTCTAATCGCCGAAGAGATTCCCCAGGCCGCCGAGAACAGATCCCTAGCCGCGATCGGTTCCTCCGAGAGCCGGAGCGTGTTGAATCACCCGTTCGGCGAGTCGAGAAAAGGGAAGGCTTTGCAAGAGAACGCTGCCGTGGCCCCTTAACGTGGCCAAAACCAGCCCTTCCCCGCCGAAAAACATCGACTTCAAGCCGCGGTTACGCTCGATGTCAAATTCGATGCCATCGGTGAAAGCGACGAGGCATCCGGTATCAACTCGAAGCGTCTCACCCTTCAACCGTTTTCTGATCACGGCTCCACCAGCATGGATGAACGCCTTCCCATCGCCCGCCAATCGCTGCATAATAAATCCCTCACCCCCGAAGAATCCAACACCGAAACGTCGCGTAAATGCGATTGTAATCTGTGTACCTAGCGCAGCGCAAAGAAACGCATCTTTCTGGCAAGTAATCGCTCCACCAATCTTCGACATATCCAACGCGACAATCTTGCCTGGATAGGGAGCTGCAAAGGCAACTCGTCGTTTGTCACCCGCACGGTTTTCGAAGTGCGTCATGAATAACGACTCGCCAGAGAGTTTTCGGCCGACGGACGAAAATACGTTCTTCATAAAGCCTTGTTGAGGCGCTGAGCCATCCCCCATTTTGGCTTCAAAGGCAATGCCTTCTTCCATGTAATTCATCGCCCCAGCCTCGGCCACCACCGACTCACCAGGATCCAGTTCAACCTCAACGATCTGCATGTCACCACCCAAGATCTCATAATCAACTTCGTGACATTTCATCCGTTTAGCTCCTTGCGAGTGATCGATAACAAGTTTCGCCCAAATGGCTCATGATGACGACAAACGTTGCAACCGTATTTCAACACGGCTATTCCTACAGATTCGCCTTTAACCAGATCCTATTGGTTGAAAAGCATTTTTTCACGAAAAATTTCGTCAATTATCGAAGTTGCGACACGACAACCTTGTTTGAATTGAGAATTAAACTCTCAAAAGAAGCTGACGGAGGCAGCATCGAGAATCTTGCTGCGAGAGACGGTTACGGGGCCAACCTAAACCGATGATGATCGTCTATTCTTGGTTCTCGGTATCTGCAGCTTCTGGTGTATCAGGCAAGGCGTCCCGACGTGCTCGATAGCCTCGAATCAAGTGAAATGAGCCGTAGTAGGTGAGTAATCCGAAAACCCCACCCACGACAAACGAACCCAACCACAAGGGCTTGGAGATTTCCAGGAATTCCACCCAGTAGAATTTGACGGCGTTCCACCAACCGGTCGGCGGGGTTGTCAATTCACCCCACCATTCTGCACCTTCTGGCTCAATGCCAAGCATAAGACAACCGACACGATAACCCGACCAGTAGATGGGAACCAAGGTAGCGGGATTTGAGATCCAGACGACGGTGACACTCACCGCCTTATTCGCTCCTAGAATCCAGGTGATGATGCCAGCCAGTACCATTTGAATGCCAACGGTTGGCGTAAACGCCAAGAAGACTCCGATGGCCAATCCCAACGCGAGCGAATGGGGAGGATCATCAACGTGAAGAATATTGTGAAAAATAAAATGACGCAGCTGTTGATGATACCGTCGATACCAGGAGATGAGAGGCTTAAGAACCATGAAACATCGGTGACCAAGCTAGGGGTGGCAAAGCTAGGGGTGGCAAATAATCTCTGACTGCCGTCTGGCACATGGGATCAACTGTCGTTGTATTTTCGCTCCCGCAGAAATCTCTCAGCAACGGATCGCCTTAAAATCTTGAAGGCACGATTGCGTCGTTCCAACAAGTCGGCAATTGGCCTTCACTTTCCTGATCCTGCGACAAGCTATCAAACTTGTTAATCGGCAATTTCGCTTCCCCAACACCACGTGATTCGAGTTTCTTACAATTCGCGTGATCCACTCGGCGACAATTCTGAAGATTGAATCAAAATCACCGAAGGGCGCAAAGAAAGCCCAAAGGATTATCTTTGGAGCCGATCCTGACGATCATCAGTCCTAAACTCTTTTGGATTTTTCGAGTCCAGGCCTGACCGATTATCTTACCTGGCTTTCGATCAATGGAAAGTCGGGGAACGTGATTGCAACATTTTGAACGTTGCAAAGCCCGGATTCGCGATAGAAACAGGTTCGACGTCGTAGACAAGCCGCGAAGAGCGAGGCTTCCGCTCAAGGGCTACGGCTGACCCTGCCCTTCGAAAAGAGCTCGCACATTGGCCGGGATCGCGGCCTCGGGCGATTCCGCGGGGGCCGTTGCCGCGTCCGGAAGTTTCGTTTTGGGCAGGGTTAGCGCGCCCGGACGTTCTGGCTTGAGGTTTCTGGGTTTGATGGGCAGAAACATGACAGACCTGTCCTCAGAGGCGGAAATAAGAGCCTCATTCTTGGGGGTAAAGGACAGTGCGGTGATGATCCCGGAATGTTCATCCCAAGGCTGCCCAACTCGATTGAGTTGCTTGTCTTTGATAGCCCATAAATGGATCGTCGTTCCCGAGGCAACGGCTAGATGCGTTCCGTCTTGACTGCTCTCTAAAACATGGGCGTCAGCCAATCTTTTTTGATCCACTGGTTTTGTGTCGCCACTCGCCCAAAGCATTAACGTGCCATCCTCTGCCATCGAGACGAATCGTCCACGACCCAAGATTACCGCCGATCGAATTCTCTCTTCATGGCCGTCAAACTGTTCGATTAATCGCCACGCACCATCGCCATGTTCCCATCGCTCTAGTTTATGTTCGGCCGTTGCAACGAGCACTTGATTGTCACGAACGTTGAGAGCAGAAATGGGCTGAGCACCACCTGGGCCATCCGTGATTGTCGACCACGGTCCGTGCAAGCTTGACGATTCGACAAGAGCACCTGAATCAAGCGTCCGAATCCAGTGGTCCCCCTGGTTCAGAGTAAATAACTCAACCGTGTTCGACCCATTCATTTCAGAAGCGTTCGTGGCGTCAGGGAATCGCCGGTAATCCAGCGCATTATCCAGTTCTTGAAAGGTTGCTAACTGGCCGCGCCATCCCACAACCTGAATTTGGTTCTCATTGCCCGAACTGGTTACGAGAGCATTTTTCGCGGCGAAGGGGGTGGCGATCATTAGGCGATCACTCTTTTTCTCTGGATCAAGCACCACCAGGTTTGAAAAGTCACCCACGAAAACAACGCGATTCGAGGAATCAATCCACTTGATATCTCGAACGACGCCACCGAGATAGAACGTATCTCGCCACTTCTGTCGATGTCCGCGCCACAATTCACCCTCCCATAACTCTAAAGCTCCATCCTGTCGTGAGACGGCAAACTGATAGGTTCCTTCGAAGGGGAATGGAGCAATTCGAACCCGTGTGAGCGGACTACCCGCCGGAACCGCACCTCGATAACGCCCACGGCGACCGTCCCAGAATTGGATCTGGTCATTGGCGAGTGTGATCAACGTTCGATTATCAGGTGAAATCTCGCAGGTTCCCGGCGTCGATCCGCGGCATGGGAGAACGAAGCGTCGCGCTGACTGGCTCGTCCAATCGGGGTGCCAACGAATCAGCTCTCCTGATTGACTGCAGCTGATGATGAGTTGGCCGCTGCGTGAGAATCGAACATTCGCGACAGGATCGATGTGCCCTGACAAAACGAGTTGGACACCATCACGATTAATCAAGGTGATCGTTTTTCCGGCAGCGACGGCAACGTGCTGTTGGCCTGCCTCAGCCGCATAAGCAACCTCGACAACGGGCTCCGAACAATTCCCGATTGATGATGTCTCATTCGTGAAGGTATTCCACACCATGACATCCCCAGCACGATCACCGAGAATAATTTCTTGTTCTGACTTAAAGCAGAGAGTTTGATAGTGATTTCCGTCGTTTGGTTTCGATTGTTGACGCCGTTCGCCACGCAAATCGATCACCTCGACCGTTCCGTCTTCAAGACAGCAGGCGAGTCGCTCCCCGTTCGGCGCCCAAGCTAACGAGACCACCGCTTCGTTGGTGATAATCGGTCGATCAACTTTTCCGGAAAGAGTATCAATAAGATGGATGCCCGGATCGGCTGCGACTGCAATCTGGCGTCGAGACGGAGCGAATTCAAAAGCCTTCGCATTGAGATTCTCCCTTCGCCAGCGATAGAGATCAGTTTGCAAGGACCACATACTCAGAGCACCCGTCTCCGACAGGGCCGCCATGCGAAGCGATTCGGGAGCCAAGGAAGCTCGTTTCCAGCGACCATAATCCGGTGACAAACGACATACAAACCCGTTGTGTTTCACACCGTCGAATTTAATCTGGAGATCCAGCGATCCAATGGATGCTTGTACGTGCTCATTCCGCGACCGCGACAGAACGTCGGTCGAGGATTCATTCGTCCACTGATTATCCGCAAGACTCCAACGCCACCACGAACCACGATCGGTCTTGATTCTCAATTGATCAAGCCCACGCCCATCCGCCGAAGAAGCTTGAATATCTAATTCCTGGATCGCTCCCAGACTCTCCCCGGAAACCTCCCAATCAACCTTTGCCTGAATTTCCGATCGCAGCGGATCGATCATTAAGACAGCAAGTCGGCTGGTACCTGAGACCGCCTCCGTTTCGCTTTCGGCTGACTCTTGATCCTCGATTCGACAGACAACGACGAGCCGATCTCCCTTGGAGGAGAAGGCAAGTTGTTCAGGAATTCCCGGCAGCGATACTGGCTCAAGCCATACTGTCCTCTCTCCCGTTAATGGTTCAATCAACCATAACTGACGATCGCGAGCCATAATCAACGAGAGATCTTGCGGACGAATCGCCCACGCAATCTGAGCATCTTGTTTTGCGAGCTCCTGGTCAGACGCATTGGAAACCTTTGAGTCTGTATTGATCGCCCAGTAGCCGACATTGTTCGTCTTCCAGCGACGGTAGCGGCAGGTCGACTGATCGAAAAGAGCGACGGAAGTTCCATCCGCATTCATTTGCAGGAGGCAGTTGCTGGAATCGACAATACCTGGCACATGCAAGACCTGTTGGGGTCGGAGACAGTGTCGATGCAAAAACCTCCAGGCCAGCTCACGAAGCTTGCTAGGGCAACGCTGCTCGTCTTCCAGCAATTCCAACGCCTTACCAGGATCTTCACGAAACACCCCGGCCACCGTTTGCAACTGGCGGTTGTACGGGTCCTGCAACATAGAATTCGTGCCAGAAGCAAGGAACGACGAAACCACTGCGGCAGATTCCCCAGATTTTCGACGAGTGTCTTGGATCTGCGTATCTTTCGCCTGGAGTTGGGCATCTTTCTTTTCGGATTCGCGTCGCAATCCTTCCGCCTGTCTCTGGAAACCAGCCGCAGACAGGGCGAAATAAGTGGACACGGAAGATCCAATCACGAGAGCGACAATGAAACCCAACGCCAATCCAGCAACGGTCGTATGACGTTTACACCAGCGAATGGCCCGCGTGACAGGACCGACCGGTCGAGACAAGATGGGTTCCTGCCGGACGAATCGTTGAAGCTCTTCGGCCAATTCGCCGGCATGGGCAAAACGTCTCTGGGGATCCTTTTCGAGACATCGCAAACAGATTGTCTCAAGATCAACTGGAATGTAATTGTTCAATTGGCGAGGCGAGGGTGGTTCTTCGTGGATCACCTGGTGCAACAACATGCTGGCGTTACCACGGAACGGCAACTCACCGGTCAATAGCTCAAACATCACTACGCCAAGCGAATAGACGTCGGTCCGAGGACAGCTATCGTGTGCCTGCCCCATTGCTTGTTCCGGAGACATGTAGGCGGGCGTTCCCAGCACTTGCCCCTCGACCGTCATTGTGACTTCGTCCGCATCTCGTTTGGCAAGACCAAAGTCCATGATGTGCGGCTGATCATCTCCGTCGATCATGATATTGCCGGGCTTTAAATCGCGATGCACGATCCCTGCTTGATGGGCATGATCGAGTGCTTCGACAATGCGCAGGCAGATCAAGGCAACTTCATCGATACTCGGGGAGCGGATCTCAGTCCAATCGTAAAGCGAAACTCCGCGTACCAAGTCACTGACGATATACACCGTTTCATCCGTGCGGCCAACTTCATGCACGGTAACAATATTGGGGTGTTTCAATTGAGCGGCAGCCCGAGCCTCACGCAAAAATTTATCGATCTCTGCCTCGGAAAGCTGTCCTCGTCGCGGCAGTTTCAGCGCAACCGCTCGATCAAGTACGGTGTCGCGGGCTTTCCAGACGGTCCCGAAACCGCCGACACCAATTCTTTCAATGAGCTCAAAATGCGCAATTTGTTTGAGGGTGGGGGCGCTTTTGGTCGTCGCCGCATCCGACACCAAACTGAATGACTCACCACACGCAATGCAGATGATATCCGACCAGGGAAGGTCTGCAAGAATCTCCACAGGTGCGCCGCAATGCGGACATCGCACCATTAACTTCGCCGCATCCGAAGATTCAGTTACATCAATTGTGTTCGAATTTCTGGTGCTGGATCCACCCTCATCAAACACATCGCGGGCTAACTCGATCAATCGCCGTTTGTGAAGCTCTTGCTCCAATTCTGGCATCAGCTCGGAGTGCCGCGAAACGATGGTGGCGCGCGACAGCTTTTCGCCCTGGGCATGCCGTACGGCATAATCGGAAACGACCTCAAGAATCTGAGAACGTCGCGATTCAGATTCGTCGCGATTTTTTGTCATCGCCCGCGGCCTTGGCACAAGAGAAAAAGAGGCTCGGAAACACCTCTCTCATTGTGAACAAAAGCTGGCTTCAACGCCAACGGACATCCAACAGAATTCGGCAGGAATCTTCACATCGTCGGGAATTAGCAACTATTCTTCCAAAATAGATGCTCCACAATGCCTACTCCACGCCTTCGTTTCAACTGGCCACCTTCGACCGCCGCTGGCGAATGAACCAACCGACCAAACCGCTCCCCAAAAGAAGTACACCGGCAGGCTCCGGCACACTCTCGGCCGGGGCTACCGTCGCGTTATTCGTCTCGTAGCATCCTTCCTGAAAGGCCAGCAGTAAGTCCGAGCTATCGAAAACGCAGTCGCCGTTCCAATCGCCGGTCACCCACGTCGCCGTATCACCGCTTTCGTAAATGCCAACCTGGAACAATTCAATCAAGTCCGCACTGTCGAAAACCCCGTCAAGATTCACGTCGCCAATACACGTTCCTTTACTCCACGTGATCCACGCAAGTACATCATCGTTGTTCACTTGACCGTCGATATTAATGTCATATTGCCAGTCTTTGGATCCGCTCTTGGTCGCCTGATTCAGTTCTTCCAAATCCGTCACGTCCACCATCCCGTCACCGTTGAAATCACCCGGACGACAATAGATGAGTGAAATGGCGTTGATCGGAGCTTCACCGAAGGTCTCAATCTCCAAAAAAGGATTTATCAAGTCAGAAAAGATCATGACATTACCATCGAACCCTGCTCGAAAAGTCCCGTCGAAGTCTGCGGAGTCGATGTGCGGACGGGTAATACCATTAACGTTGAACTCACCCTCATTGCCTTCCTGGCCACCGTAAGTGTAGATCAAAAGCGTATAGTTCAACGGACCGTCATGAGGTGGAACGACGAACTCCAATCCGCTCAGTTCAATCCTCGAAGGCGATGCAAGATAACCCGACATCATGTTTGCATCGTCTTCGTTCGGGACCTGCAAGCCATCGTTTTGACCAATACCGCTGGACTCCCAAACAAGGCTTGCCGGCGATTGGCCATTATCTCCGAAAGCATCGGTAAACAATTCCTGCGAAGAACCTTGCTCTACGCTCGGCAAATTATTCCAGACTTTTTCGCCAAAGAAGCCTGCCGATTCGAAAATGGGAGTATTCGAAGCACCAAAGTTCAAGTTGAGGCTAAATCCATAAGTGGCAGCATGTCCTGTTTGTGGACTCAACGAAAGGGTCAAGATGACCCCAGTCATCAAGGTGAGAACGATTCGAGCAAATCGGAATTTTAGGACACCAAGCATAGTTCACATCCGGATAAGGAATTGATTGTCGTTGAGTCGGCTACGTCGTGGTGAGATTTATGTTCTCACGGAATGTCAGTCGCAAGAGGTCAACGCTGATCGCCGTGGGTGAAGAAACCAACTGACCAGACCGAGGCCCAATAGGAGTGCCCCCGTAGGCTCCGGTACGGTCTCAGCCGGAGATGCCATTGGCTCACCTGCCTCGTAACAGCCTTCCTGGAAGGCCAGCAGTAAATCAGAGCTATCGAAGACGCAGTCGCCATTCCAATCGCCCGTCACCCAAGTCGCAGTATCACCGCTTTCGTAAATGCCAACCTGGAACAACTGAACCAAGTCCGTGCTATCGAAAACCCCGTCGAGGTTCACATCGCCGATGCACGTTCCTTTACTCCACTTAATCCACGCGAGCACATCATCATTGTTCACTTGACCATCGATATTAATGTCATACTGCCAGTCGGTGGAGCCATTCTTGGTCGCCTGATTCAGCTCTTCCAAATCCGTGACATCTACCATCCCGTCACTGTTGAAATCACCTGGGCGACAATACATGATCGACATGGCGTTCATGGGAGCATGGCCTTCCGTGAAAATCTTCAAGAAGGGATCATTCAAGTCTGGAAAGATCACAAGATTGCCTTGAAGGCCGGCTCGGAAGGTTCCGTCGAAGTCACCGGAATCGATGTGCGGACGGGAAATCCCGTTGACGTTAAACACACCCTCTTTGCCTTCTTGGCCGCCGAAGCTGTAGATCAAAACGGTATAGTTCAACGGGCCGTCATGTGGCGGGACCACAAACTCTAGACCATTCAGTTCAATCCTCGAAGGCGACTGGAGAAAAGACGACATCATTTTCGCATCGTCTGGGTTTGGCAACTGCAAACCGTCGTTCCGTCCGATTCCCGAAGTTTCCCAAAAAATATTTGCCGGGGACTTACCGTTGTCTCCAAAAGCATCGGGAAACAGTCCGCGTTCAATGCCTTGCTCCTCACTCGGCAAGTTGTTCCATATTCGCTCGCCAAACAAACCGGCTGTTTTTCGAATCGGGGCACCTGAGGCCGCAAAATTGAGGTTGAGACTGAATCCGTGTGTCGAAGCAAAACCTGCTTGAGGGCTCCATAGCAAACTCAACAAGAAGCCGGCCCCCGTGAGGAGAAGCCCACCAGCTGATCGAGATCTGAAGGCATCAAACATCGTCCACATCCTCACAGAGACTTCACTATCGTTTACTAAGCCACAGGCTAGTGTGTTGCATCTGTTGACGGAGCGTCTTCTTGGCCCGCCGCAACAACCCTCTCACTGCCTCGGGAGATCGATCCATCTGATTGCCAGTTTCCTCCAACGTTTTTTGGCGAAAGAACCGCAACAAGACTGCTTGTCGTTGTTCTTCAGGAAGTGAAGCGATTGCAACCTGCATCGCCTGGACTGCCTCGTGATTGGCCACGTTTTGACTTGGCGTCCCGCCTTCATCCTCAGCCAGCATTCCCATCAAATCAGCAACGGACGTTTGGAATATGTCCTGAGCACCATCGACGCGACGCATGTCGCCACCACGTTTTTTCCGTTTCTGATGCTTGATGGCATCGATGATGCGACTCTCCGCAATCGTCTTCAGCCACGCGAGGAAAGATCGATCAGATTTTGGCTCGAATCGACCAATATGCTGGAAGGCCCGGAAAAACGTTTCCTGCAAAATGTCTTCAACACTAATCAAACTTTGCAGTGGGCCTGCTAATTTAGGACGAATGTGTTCGGCAAGAGCGTCACAGTTTTTCAGCAACAGTTCTTCCAAGGCTGGCCGATCCCCAGCAATCGCCTTCTGTGTCAACTCTCGTTGTCGGTTTGGATCGATCATATTGAAACCCCAACTCTCTTGCTAATCTTCCAAGTTTAACTACCACTGACTCTATTTTCGATGCTTTTCCTGTTCTAACCTCTCAAACGACGTTCAGGGCAGAGGCGGTCGTCTTATCTTTCAAAATTGCAGCCGCCTCACCAATTTTTGTCGACCGAGAGAGATGGTCAAGCAATTGTGACAAGCTAGACACGTTAACCCTGACTCTCAAGGGGGAAAGCATTTGAAACATCCTCCCACTCTAGCTCCCGCCCCGCTCGAATCTTAGCCAGGTCGTTTTCGGGACACCGACTCGCTACTTAATCAGCAGTGGCATCCGATTACACAAGTCACTCAAAAAACAAAAAACAACGCCGAGCCATTTCCACGGGGAATGACTCGGCGTTCGCAACACGAACCTAAATCGCTACGGCGAGGCGGCGACTTAGACCAGCGTAAGGTCTTCAGCCAGCGTATTCATCAACTCTTCTTCATCCGCGATACCGTCACCCAAGAGTGAACGATCGTCGTCAGCAAAGAGGGCGTCGACGGACTGAACCACAGGACTCTGAGCGACGGGCGACAGTTCTTGACTGCGATCGCTTCGATCAGACTCGGATTCTTCCACATCCTGGTTGTCACCGGGTTGACTATCCAAGAGTGGCTGAGCCAGAACCTGCCCGTTACCGGCAGTTGCGTTTGCACCGGCGTTATAGCCACCATCTTGCAAAGCGCGGATCAGGTCGCTGCTTGTGAAGTCACCATCCCCATCCCAATCGCCTTGGGCCCAACCGGAGTTTCCATCGACACTATCTTCGTAGTGACCCGCCGCAAAGACATGAATAATGTCTTCCGAGTCGAAGATACCGTCGAGGTTTGTATCACCGTAGGTCGTGCCAAGTACATTGTGGACGAGGTGATCCATATCCAGTCGACTGACGACACCATCACCATTCAAGTCACCTTGGTCGTCACCCAACTGAATTTTTGATGCCAGATGATCGATATCGATAACTCCAATCGTGCCATCGCCATCCAGATCACCCGTCTTGGTGGCGTAATCTTCGACTTCGCCATCTTTCGCTAGACCATTAGGAGACAATCCTCCACCCAAGCTGAAACGGAAGCGGGAGTAAATCGGTCGAGTCGGCGTTGGAATCGCAGTCGTTGGAACAACAAAGTCGATGTAGTTCGTCCCTGGAATCATAGGCGTACTCAATGCGATCTGCTCGGACGGTTCCCAATGACCGTTTTGATTCAGATCGATCCACGCATCCAGGAAACCATCCACGGAAGCTTCGACTTGAGCGACCACATGTTGGCCCCGATTGATCGGCGTCAGGAATTTGACACCGTCTTCATCATCATTTCCATCCGACAGATCATCACCCGTAGCGAGGAACGATGGCATTCCATTCGGATCGGCGTCAATGCGAGCTCCGAGGAATACGTCTGGGTTGATGTAATGTCGAGCACCGTCCGAAGCTAGAAGTGTCGGATACGGTTGGTCCGGAGCGTCACCAAAATCGAGATGCTTTTCCTGCGGAGGCTTGCTGATGAAGACCAGGTGATCTTCCACTTCGCCATCCGGCACAGCACCCGTGGGATCGGCCTTAGGTGTCAAAGTGGGATTCGTCGTACTGAAACGCCAGCGGGAATAGGTCGGTTCATTCGGAGCTGGTTGCGCGGTGTTTGGAACTGCGAAGGTCAGTACATTCGAACCCGGAACGAGCGGCTGAGCATTGAAGATCTGCTCGGGAAGACCCATATCCCAGCTGCCGTTTCGATCGAAGTCGATCCAAGCGTTGAGATAACCGTCCACCGAAGCGATCACTTCC
>Ga0163179_10000547_pt1 | contig 27081 bp, 18 predicted proteins | sample AtlANTMetagenome_FD_109643 | JGI IMG/M metagenome (GOLD analysis project Ga0163179, IMG submission 109643) | Marine eukaryotic phytoplankton communities from the Atlantic Ocean - Atlantic ANT 2 Metagenome | ecosystem: Environmental > Aquatic > Marine > Oceanic | place: North Atlantic Ocean...
CAAATTCGTTTGACACATGAATTTTCCCCATGTACAAGGGCGCCGTCTGACAGGGCTTGAACGCCTCTGTTTAGTGCCCATGGGTCGATGGTATCGACTCCCCGCGAAGAGTAGCCGCCGCCAACGGCACCTTAAAAAGTTGGTGGAGTGGACTTGGAGCGAATGCCTGCAAGCACCCATGAATTCTGCACTCTTTGCACTTCCTCCGAGAGGATGGACAGATGATCGTGAAATTAAAAAATATCGCATACACACGCGCGTTTAGTGTTGCGGCACCTTTGCTTCTGGTTGCGAGTCTGACAGCTTGCCAGGACCAGAGCTTCACGCGATTTAATTCCGTACCCGAGGCGACCATCACGTCGCACGCGGACGCCAGTGAAGTCTACGAAGGCTACGCCGTCGCAATGCGCGGTACAGCCAGCGACCCGGATCACGGCACTACCGATTTGACCGCGCTTTGGTACTTGGGCACCGAGCTGATTTGTGAGCAGGCTGATTTGCCATCCAGTGGCGAAACCAGCTGTGACATGGTCTTCGATCCACAGAACCCCACAGTGACCCTTGAGGTTCGCGATCCCGAAGGTGCCGCTGGGGTGCAGCAGCTCGATCTTTCGGTCATCCCGACGGACGCGCCCGTCGCGGAGATTGTTGGTCCGTCGCTCTCGGATCTACACTACAGCGGATATCCCGTCGCTTTTGAGGGGTTGGTCGCTGATGCAGAAGATGCACCGGAAAGCTTGATCGCGTGGTGGGAGTCGTCTCAAGACGGCACACTCGTCGTTGATGCTGAACCGACGGATGCCGGAGAGGTGCTCGGGCACGGATACCTCACAGAAGGCGATCACGTCATCAAACTCTACGTCATGGACACGACAGGAAAGACCGGGTCCACCAGCGTGATGATTCAGGTCGGGCCGGAAAACACAGCGCCCTCTTGCTCGATCACCCAACCGAAATCCAGCGAGAGCTTTGAGCAGGGTACCGATGTCACCTTCGAAGCCAGCGTTTCTGATCCGGATATTTCGGCAGATCGTATTGGCATTACTTGGTCGAGCGACAAAGACGGTGAGCTCGGAACCAGCGTTGCGAACAGTGAAGGCGAAGTGGTTTTCTCCACAAACCAGCTTTCCGTTACAACCCACACGATTACGCTCACGGGTCAGGACGAGATCGGCTCAAGCTGCAGCGACCATGTGGTAGTCACCATCGCAGAGGCGTTGGCCCTCGATGTGCAGTCTCCTGCTGAAGGAGATGTCTACAACCAGGGTGACATGATCACCTTCGTCGCCGATATTTCGGAGAACGAGCGAAGCCTCACCGCTATCGAGTTCAACTGGGAGTCCAGCATTGATGGTGTGCTCTCGACACAAGGTGCTGACAGCACCGGCGTGGCGCAGTTTACGCGCGATGACCTGTCCCCTGGGACACACACGCTGACTGTCACAGCCAACGACAGCACGGGGATTTATGCGCAGGGCTTGATCAACTTCACTGTGAACGCACTGCCCACCGAACCGATCGTCTCGCTGGGTCCAGTGGCCGCAGGTACCGGTGATGATTTGGTGGTGTCCATTGATACGGCCTCTACGGACGCAGACGGCGATCCCATCACCTACAGCTACACGTGGTTTCAAAACGGTGTGGTCTCTTCGGCGAGCACCAGCGCTTCGCTTGCGGCATCCAATACCGCCAAGGGTGAAGCCTGGAGTGTGACGGTCACCCCTAACGACGGCTACGCCGACGGGATGGCGGGTGAGGCGTTGATTACCGTTGGCAATACGGCGCCGACTGTGGCCTCTGCCACGTTGAACCCAGACCCGGCGCACACGGGCGATACGCTTGAGTGTACGGCAGGCACGACCGCTGATGCTGATGGCGACACTGTGTCGTTGGTTTACAGCTGGGATGTTTCTGGCACCGTGGTTTCCGAGACCACCGACAGCTTGTCGAGTGCTTGGTTCGGAAATGGCGACGACGTCACCTGCGTGGTCACACCGTTTGACGGTACGGACTCGGGTGTGGCGATTGAGTCCAACACGGTCATCATTGAAAACAGCGCTCCAGAGATTTCCAGTGTGAGCGTCAGCCCAAATCCAGCTGACGCTACCGATACGCTGACCTGTAGCTGGTCGGGCTTCTCGGATGCCGATGGTGATGCTGATGCATCGACCGTCGAATGGACAATCAACGGCGCTGCCGCCGGAACAGACACCACCCTTTCGGGGCTCTTCGTCGGTGGCGATACGGTCGCCTGTACGGTCACGCCATATGACGGTTCGGAGACAGGCACGCCGATGAGCGATGCTATCGAGATAGAAAATGCGGCACCGGCGCTCGCAAGCGTCGCGATTACGCCCACTGAGGTTTACGAGGGAGACACGCTCACCTGTACGCCGGGTACGGCGACAGATGCCGATGGTGACATCGTCACCTTTAGTTATGCCTGGAGCGTCGACGGCGTGGTCACGGGCCATGTGGGCACCACGCTCACCTCGAGTTGGTTCAATCGCGACCAGACGGTGGTTTGTTCTGTGACGCCGAATGATGGTGTCGTCGATGGCAGCGTGGTGGATTCGAACCCCGTTACCGTACTCAACACCGTCCCAGAGATGACTGCTGTTTCGATGACGCCGACGAGCCCGTCTACTGACGATACGCTCGAGGCTGTTGTGAGCACGACCGATGCAGACGGCGATGACGTTGATGTGTCTTACGCTTGGTATGTCGAAGGCGCCCTTGTCAGCACCGCCTCGGACAGTCTGAACGGGACCTACTTTGATTACGGCGAAACCATCTATGTCGTGGCCACGCCGAATGATGGTACCGATGATGGTGCTGCTGTTGCGTCCACGAGCGTGACTATCGGGAACTCGACGCCCGAGATCAGCGCCGTATCCATCAGCCCGAACCCTGCGTTGGTCGGCTACACGTTGACATGCAGTTGGACTGGGTTCGTTGATGCCGATGGTGACGCTGATGAATCACTTATTGAGTGGTCGATAAACGGCTCGGTTGTTGGTACAGCGACGACACTTTCCAGCGGCTTTGTCGGTGGCGACACGGTCTCTTGTGAAGTGACGCCTTACGATGGCATTACCTTGGGTGCGTCGGTTTCGACGAGCGTCGTTATCGAAAACAGTGCGCCGACCATCGATGCTGTGAGCATCACCCCGACGGACGCCAAGACGGATGACACGCTGCTTTGTGCATGGAGTGGCTTCGATGACGCGGATGGTGATGCTGACCAATCTTGGGCGGCTTGGACCATCAACGGCGTTTCGGCCGGCACCGGTACGGTACTTTCGTCCGGCTATGTGCACGGGGATGTTGTGACCTGTACGGTCACGCCAGATGACGGCTCGGATGAGGGCGTCGTTGTCTCCGCGTCTCTTACGATCAACAACACCGCGCCGTCAGTAGCCACAGCGTCGATTAGCCCTGCCACGGCATCGGCGACGGATGTGCTCTCTTGCGCTTGGACGGGCTTTTCGGATGCGGATGGTGAGTCCGACGCGTCTACCGCAACTTGGACCGTAAACGGCGTCACCGCCGGTTCGGGAACAACACTTGCGTCCGGCTATGTGCACGGAGATGTTGTGACTTGTACGGTCACACCGAACGATGGCACGGACACAGGCGCGGCGGTTGCTGATTCCATCGTCATTGAGAACAGCGCGCCGAGTATCAGCGCGGTCAGCATCGCACCTTATCCAGCGGTTGCAGACGACATCTTGGCCTGCGAATGGACCGGCTTCACCGATGCGGATGGCGAAGACGACTTCTCCACAGTCGCTTGGACCATCAATGGCGTTTCTGCGGGTACCGGAACGACGCTTGTGAGTGGTTACGGTCGCGGAGACGTCGTGGGTTGCACCGTGACGCCATATGACGGCAATGACTACGGTACTGCTGTAACAGAGACGACCACGATTTCGAACACAGCGCCTTCTGTGGATGCAGTCAGCATTCTCCCGAACCCGGCGGTCGCTGGTGATGCGTTGACCTGCGCTTGGACGGGCTTCTCCGACGCCGATGGTGACGCCGATTCGTCGTCTTCGGTATGGGCTGTCAATGGGGTCAACATGGGCTCCAGCACCACGCTTTCGAGCGGCTTTTCCGGGGGCGATGTCGTGACGTGTACCGTCACCCCCAACGATGGTTACGACGCGGGTGAGCCGGTCGAGTCTTCGATTACGATCGACAACACAGCTCCCGAGATCACGGCGGTTGCCATTCTTCCACTCGCCCCCTCTGTGGGAGACACGCTCTCCTGTAGCTGGACTGGCTTCTCGGATGCCGATGGCGACGCGGACCAGTCGACGGTCTCTTGGTTGGTCGGCGGTGTCACCGCTGGCACAGGAACGACCTTGTCGAGTGGGTTCAGCGGTGGCGAAATGGTGACCTGTTTGGTCACTCCATACGATGGAAGAGACTACGGCGATGTGGTCAGCGCTGCTGTGACGATCAACAACACGGCGCCAGAGCTCGACGCTGTCACGCTCACTCCGGATACGGCGTTTGAAGGTGACACGCTCACGTGTACGCCTGGTACCGCCACAGACGCCGACGGCGATACGATCTCCTTTGGATACGCCTGGCGCGTTTCGAGCGCTTCTGTAGGCGTCACAGGGAGCACGCTTTCGTCGAGCCACTTTGAGCGCGGCGATGACGTCTATTGCATCGTGACCCCCACGGATGGCGCTGCTGATGGCGCTTCGGTGGTCTCAAACGTCGTGGTTATCGAGAACACTGCGCCGGAGCTTTCCGGTGTGGCTATTGCGCCGAACCCTGCACAGGCCGACGACACGTTGACGTGCTCGGCCTCCACGGCGACGGACGCTGATGGCGACGCGCTTTCGTACAGCTACTCCTGGACGGTCGATGGGTCGACTGTTGCGTTCACGTCCACCTTGGACGCGAGCTACACAGCGCGCGGTGACAGCATCGTCTGTGCAATGACCGCGACTGACGGGTCGACCACGAGCGATACAGTTTCTTCGGACGCAGTCACGATCGAAAACTCGGCACCGATGATTATGTCCGTAGCGCTCTCGCCAAGCAGTATTGCTACGAGCGACACGGTGAACGTGCTGGTCACGAGCGCTGACGCCGACGGCGATAGCGTTTCTTACGCTTACAACTGGACAGTCGATGGTGTCAGCATCCCGGCAGCCAGCGGCGCGACACTTGATGGATCGCTGTGGTTCGACAAGGGCCAGACGGTCGTTGTGACGGTTACTCCGAATGATGGGTTTGAAGACGGCGTATCGGAAGCTTCTGCAGGTGTGACGGTTGGCAATACCGCACCAGGTACCCCCGTTGTGGCTATCGACCCGACGCATCCGCGCGAGGGTGAAGATGATCTCATCTGCGCTATCGATGTGCCAGCCATTGATGTGGACGGAGACAGCTTGGACTATGTCTTCAGCTGGGAAGTTGATGGGGTGTCGTACACCGCCACCGATTCCACCGACCACACTGGTGACACCGTGTTGGCAGAAGACCTAAGCGACGGTGAGACCTGGACCTGTATCGTTCACGCCAACGACGGTGATGATGACGGTGCTTCCACAGACGCCTCGGCGGTGGTACTCAACGCCTTTGATGGCTGGGCGAGCTCAAAGATGTCGCTCGGCGCCGCAACCTGGAGTTTCGTGGGTGAAAACGCACGCGACAACAGCGGTTACTCGGTCGCTGGTGTAGGCGATGTTGATGGTGATGGGTTCGACGACCTGTTGATTGGCGCGAACGGTGAGGACTCCGGTGGCAGTGGCGCTGGCGCCGCCTACCTTATCTACGGCGATACCCTCGTCGGTGGGTCGGGTGAGATGGACTTGAGTGTCGCCGACGTGATGTTGATCGGTGAATCCTCCAACGACAACGCTGGCCGGCTCGTGTCATGGCTGGGTGACGTCGATGGTGACTCGCTTGATGACGTGCTGATTTCGGCTTTCGCCAACGATGATGGCGGTATGGAGTCTGGCAAGACGTACATCGTGTCTGGAGCCACCTTGGCTGGTGACAGTGAGATCGACCTTGCAGACGCTGATTATTCGTACATGGGAGAGTCCATGTATGACTACAGCGGTCAGTCCGCCGCGGGTCTCGGCGACATCGATGGTGATGGCCTCGCGGACTTTGTGGTTGGCGCGTACGGTAACGACGAAAACGGCGCAAGCTCCGGTTCTGCTTATGTGATTTTGGCAGATTCTCTTGGCTCGTCCTCGGCTGGACTCGGCAGTGCCGACTACCAGCTTCTTGGCGAATCGGGATCTGATTATGCCGGTTACTCGGTCGCCGGTCCCGGCGATGTGGACGGTGATGGTCTTGCCGACGTCCTTGTCGGCGCGTACCGGAACGGATCTACGGCGACGTTGGCTGGTAAGGCTTACCTCGTAGTCGCCGATGACTTGACTTCGTCTCGCTTCTACTTGAGCGGTGCATCATCAGCATGGACCGGTGAAGGGGCGAATGACTACCTCGGCTATATCGTCTCCTCTGCCGGGGATGTCGATGGCGATGAGCAAGCCGACATCATGATTGGTGCGTACTCAAACGACGACAGCGCTGCTGACGCGGGCAAGAGCTATGTCATGCTCGGCTCCAGTCTTACTTCCGGAACGTCGTCCGTATCTGTCGCGGATTACCAGTTCTATGGTGAGTCGACGGCTGATCACGCGGGTCAGTGGCTTGGTTCCGCTGGGGATGTTGATGGCGACGGGCTTGGAGACTTGGTCTTCGGCGCACCCGCCTCGGATACCTGGTACGGAAACGGTGGAAAGACCTACCTGACGCTCGCAACGAGCATCATGCTCGGGGATAACGACCTCGCTGATGCGGACTATCAGTTCATGGGTGAAAGCAGCAGTGACTACACCGGCTGGTCGGCCAAGGGCGTTGGCGACATCAATGCTGATGGCCTCGCAGACTTCGTTTCCTGTTCCACTGGAAACGATGACGGCGGTACTGGCGCTGGCAAGACCTACCTATTCCTGGCGCCCTAACTGACTGTTTCGGCGCGCAGTGCCGGTGCGCGGTTAGTTTGATCGCGTAACCGGAGAATCGTCGTGAACGGTCGTGCACTGCCGCACCTCATCACCGAGGTACCAGGCCCGGAATCTCGGAAATGGGTGGACCGCCTTGCTGCGCGGGAGTGTCCTGCTGTCACGGCGCGTAGAGCGCGGCGCGCCTCCGCCATAGGCGTTTCCGACGTCGACCCGATCGTTTACGCGGATGCGCTGGGTGCGAACGTTCGTGATTCGGATGGGAACGTCTTTGTGGATTTGACCGCGGGGTTTGCGGTGGCGGCAGTGGGCCACGCGCACCCAAAGGTTGTTGAAGCTGTTCAACAGCAGGTGTCGCGTCTTCCGCATGCGATGGGAGATGCGTATCCGGATGAAACGCGGATCCGTTGTATGGAGATGCTCTGTCGCCGTACGGGTCTGGATCGTGTCTTGTTCGGCTCAAGTGGTTCAGACGCTGTTGAGGGTGCTGTAAAAACGGCGCGTATGGCGACGGGGCGTTCCACAGTCCTCGCTTTTCAGGACGGGTACCACGGGCTTTCCATGGGTGCGCTGCCGTTGACGGCGTACAAAGATGATTTTTTTCGCGCGCCTTTCGCGGACTGGTTGGGCGGACACGTACGCCACGCAGTTTTCGGTGGAGCGCTGCCGGCGCTGGATGATGTCGCGGCTGTTCTGGTCGAACCCATTTTAGGGCGTGGCGGCGTTCAAGAACCACCCCCGGGTTGGCTTGGGGAGGTGGCACGTCTGGCTAAAGCCTCGGGTGCGCTATTTGTGTTGGATGAGGTCTATACTGGTTTTGGTCGCACGGGGAATTGGTTCGCATTTGAACACGATGCGCTTGAACCGGATGTGATTTGCGTTGGAAAGGGGATGTCGTCTGGTTTTCCGATTTCTGCGGCGATCGGAACGGCGTCTGCGATGGATGCTTGGGGGGCTTCCAAAGGCGAAGCGCTGCATACGCAGACTTTTCTTGGTCACCCCGTCGGCTGCGCGGCAGCGCTGGCGGTCGACGATGTTTTGGAGACCGAAGGTTTGGTGAGCCGAGCGTTTGAGCTTGGCGCACGTTGGCGTCGCGATCTTGCAGGAATAGACGGTGTGCGGGCAGTTCGTGGTCGTGGGCTGATGCTCGCGTTGGAATTGCGCGCGGGATGTAGTGCGCTCGCATTGAGCCGTTCGCTATTGGGCCGTGGGTTTATCGCACTTCCTGTCGGTTCGAAGGACGACGCGTTGGGATTGAGCCCTCCGCTTGTCTTGACGGATGTGCAGGCGGATGTGGCCAGTGAGGCTATCGCTGACATTTTGAGGGTTTGGTCATGAAAGATGAGGTGCGCGCGTTCATCGAACGAACGGCAAGAGATGGGCCGGATCCGGTAGGTTTTGCCGCGCTCGCCCTCGAGTTGTATGCGTGGCAGGTAAAGCGCAACCCGGACTATGCAGCGATCGCTGGAGATGCCCGCCCTCGTTCGCCGCAAGAGATCCCAGCAGTTCCCGTTCCGCTCTTTCGGGCGTTGCCTTTGACCTGTTTCAACGATCGACACGCGCTGTATCTATTTCATACCAGCGGCACGACGGCGGAACGTCCAGGCATACACCGTTTACAGAACTCCGATCTTTACGATCTCAGCGCAAAGCGTTGGTTTCAGTCTTGTGTACCCGATGCACCAGAGCAATGCCTTGCGCTGATCCCGTCACGAGTCATCGCACCGCATAGTTCGCTCTCACACATGGTCGGGATGTTCTATCCAAAGGCGCGACATTTCATCGATCGTACGGGCAGGCTTCGCGCCCAGGAGATGTGGTACGAACTCGAAGGAGCCCGCTCACCACACTTCATCGCGAGTACAGCGTTCGCATTAATGGAATTCCTCGAGCACCCGTCGCGTCGTGATGTGCAGGTTCCTGAAGGCTCCGTGTTGATGATCACGGGGGGCTTCAAGGGCCGTCGTGTAGAGCTTTCGATGTCGGATCTACATGCGCGTGCGAGGCAGGCGTTTGGGCCGGGTGTTCAGATTGTCGGTGAATACGGGATGACGGAGCTCTCCAGTCAATTGTGGCGTCTCGATGAGGCGCCTTATGCGCCGCCGCCTTGGATGATGGTTTATGCCGTCGCACCGGCGACAGGGAATGCCGTTCGCCCCGGTCAGGCCGGCCAACTGCGTTTTGTAGATCTCGCAAATCATCAAACGGTGATGGCCATCGAGACATTAGACCGTGGTCGGGTGCTTCAAGATGGTCGGGTGGAATTGCTCGGTCGTTTGGAAGGAGCGCCGGCGCGAGGCTGTTCTCTCACTCGAGAAGATGCCGTTTTGGCGGCACAAGCATCCGAAGAATGACGGACTCGGAACGCGTCGAAGCGGTGATGCGCGCGGTTGAGCGCTTGTCAAAGTCGGTAGAACCGAGCGGTTTTTCCGACGGGCTTTCTCCTTCGATGGCGGCGCTAGGCTTAGAAACAGCGTGTGGTTTGATCACGCGGTCGCAGTTGCAGGGTTTACAAGCCATTGAAGGCAAACCCCCTGCTACGGCCATGGTCGTTGTGGCGCGAGGGGTGTTTACGGCGCCTTTAGAGTGGGTCGCTGGGTTGGCCGCGCTGGGTGCGAAGGTTGTCTTGAAAGCCCCGAGCGCGTCGCCATCATTTTGCGAGGCCGTCGCTGATTGTTTTGTTGCAGAGAGTTTGGCTGTAGAAGTACGGACGGGGCATGAATTGCCTGCAGTGGATGCGGTTGTCGCGATGGGATCGGATGCGTCGGTCGCGTTGATCGCCCAGCACTATTCAGACATCCCAACGTCTCTTCATGGGCATCGGTTCAGTGTGGAACTGGTCACTGGCGAGGTCGATGTCGAGGCCGTAGCGCAAGACATTGCGCTTTATGATGGTCGAGGTTGTTTTACCCCAACAGGGGTCTTTGTTCTGGGTACGCCTACAGACGCGGAGGCTGTTGGTCGTCGTTTGGCGGATGCGCTGGTACACGCCGAATCGCTTTGGCCACGCGGACATTTTGACCCTGCGCTGGGCCCTGTCTGGAGAGAGCGTCTGGCGTTGTCTCGGGTAAAGGGGCGGGTGTACGGCGGTACGACATGGGGCGTCGCTGTGGGGCCCTGTTCGCTCTTTGAGCCTTCAGCACTGCCGCGCTGGATCACTGTGCATGCGGTCTCTTCGGCTGAAGCGATGTTGGACGTGCTCACACCCTGGCGCCAGCACTGGGCGGCCTGTGCCACCGACACGATGTCTTCGCTCAGTGCCGTCTTAGAGCGAGGTGGGTTTGAGCGCGTTTGTGAAGTCGGTCAGTTGCAGCGTCCGCAGTTCGGCCGTCCTCATGGGGGCAGCCCTTTCCTCCGTGACTTGTTTGTTCTCGAGGGTTGTGAATGATGCTCGGCGAACTCTCCAAGACTGCCCTCGATGTGCACAAATCAGCGTTTGTGGTGGACCTTCACTGTGATTTGTTATTTTCAAATCGATTTTTGCGCCGGGACTGGGGGCGGCGTCACAATAGAAACCCGCTTCCCTACGCTCCGTTGATGGGGCATGTCGATTTGCCACGCCTGCAAGAAGGCGGTGTAGACCTCATGTGTTTGGGGATTGTTACAAATCCCTTTCGGCGCAGCGGAGGGGACAAGGCCATTCGTCGCGCTTTGCATGAGATGAATACCCAGGCAGCGCTTCATTCAGATCGCTTGGTGGTGGCTCGCACAAGCCAGCAGATTCAACGCGCGCGTCATGCTGGGCAGATCTCATGTTTTGCGGGGATCGAGGGCGCACACCCGCTCCATGGGTCGCTTGAGCATCTCTTGGAGTATCGAGATTCTGGAATGGGTTTTGTGGGGATCTCACATTTCACCCGCAACGAAGCGGCTTGCCCGATGCGGGCGATCGGGAGTCGACCCAACGAGCCAATGACTGCATTCGGGCTGTCGCTTGTCGACGCCTGTTGGGATTTGGGTCTGCTTGTGGATGTCGCGCACCTGAACCGCGCCGGCGTCTTGCAGGTGTGTGAACGTGCTTCCAAGCCTGTGATCTGCTCACATACGGTGATGCATGCGCTATCGGGGTCATGGCGGGGCATTGATGATGAGCAGGCCCTTGCCATTGCTCGAACAGGCGGCGTGATCGGGATGATGTTCCATCCCGGCTATTTGGGAGGCTGGGGCATTGAAACCCTCGTCGCACACCTGACGTACCTTCGTGATTTGGTTGGGCCTGAACATGTCGGTATAGGCAGCGACTGGGAAGGGTTTATTCTGTGTGTGCGCGGCCTCGAGTCCGTTGATCGCCTGCCGCATTTGACCGAGGCGTTGCTGCGCGCGGGTTGGGCCGAAGAGCACGTCAGGCAGGCGCTTGGCGACAACGTTCTGCGTGTGATCGCTGACGCTGTCGGGTGAGCTGCGCAGGCCGCGCTTTGTGCGTTTTAGAAGCGCAGGGCTTCTATTTGTTCATTTCCCATGATGTGAAATACACCATGAGTCGGTAGAAGTCTTGCTCCCCACCAATAGGCGTCTCCTGTTCATCGATGACGCGAAGGTAGATCAAGCCTCCCTCTAGCGGCCCATAATCTTCGAAGTCAGGGCCCGTTCCGCCCGCTGAGCCATCGCTAAAGCTGTCCAGCAAGTCTCCAGCTGCGTCGTAGATCTCCAGGACAGGGTCCGCGCCAGATCCCCATTCAGACGCCGACATATACGCTTGTAGATAGCTTCCGTCGGCGACGCTGAAACTGTACCAGTCTTCATCGATACTCGTTCCCAAGTCGCCCCAGACGAACGCGCCTGTGTAGTCGCTGCCGCCGTCTGTAGCGAACTCGTGATGTGCGACGTATTCAGAGGTCTCGATACTGTCGTTTGGTTCCGTCTCTTTGACGATCTCATAGTCTAAGTTGGAAATCGTGGTGCTGTAGGGGCTCTCGTAGACAGTGAAGTAGACATAGCCCCAGTGGTTGTCTCCACCGCCGCCATCGGCGTCAGTGATTTCGACGATGACGCTGTCTGTACCCACGCTTGGGTAGAACGCGTAGTTTTCGCTTCCCAGGCCTTCTTGTTCGAGCAAGAGCGTCTGATCGGTGGTCCATACCCGAACGGTTGTGTTCAGGTCGCTGCCTTCTTCGTTTGCGGAGCCTCTAAGTAGAATCGGTGTTCCATCGGCTGAAGGCAGCTCCATGGTGACGTAGTCGCTGTCGCCCTCTTCACCAATTAGTGCGCCGACCGCCCAGATATATCCGCTACTGTATGCGTCGACAGTAGCCCCCGGATCTTCAAAGCTGTCTGTTTCGTCTGTATTTGCGGAGACCTCTTCGACCTCCAAGTAGTAGTAGAAGTCGTCCCCACCATCAGCGTCACCGCCGTAGTAGCTAGAGGCGTCTTCGACCGCGATGATGTACTCTCCCGCTTCGGCGAAGTAGCTGTAGATCACAGTGTCGTAGGTGCTTACTGAGCCTACGGCGTGGTCATCTTCCCAAGCCACGACCTTCCCGTTGGTCTCGTAAATCGTCACGACCGTGTCCATGTCTTCGTCGGAGGGGTCCTCGCCTTCATCGGTGTTCCCGGCGCGGGTAGTGATCTTGATCCATTCTCCCCCATCCGCTTCGATGCGGTAGTGGTCGACGTCTCCATCTGGATTGAGGACGCCAAGCACTTCGTCTGACCACAACAGTGAGGTCGCGTCCTCAAAGCTGTTGTCACGATCTCCGGCTACGCATGCGTTTTCATTACATATCTCGTCAAATCCACAATCCGTGTCTTCTTCACACCAGTCTGGATCGACCTCTTCGCCAGTGTCGACGGGCGTGATCACTTCATCTCCACCGCCACAACCGACCAGTAAAGCCAGGGCTACCGTCGCGATCCATCGTGAGTGAAGAGTGAGAAGTTGTGGAAAGCGCATATTTCACCTGGAAAATGGGTTGCATCCCCGAGTCGACCGTGTATAACGCCGAGCGTTGAGATGTCTGATTGTAGATCAGACGCGCGTGGAGAGTAATCATGAGTCGGGGTCGGGCACTCACCGGCATTAAGCCAACTGGTACCGTGCACTTGGGCAATTACCTAGGTGCGATCAAGCCGGCGATCGCGCTCACCGCTGAATACGACGCGTATTATTTCATCGCGAATTACCACGCGCTCACCACGATCCATGATCCCGAGCTGATGCGTCAGTACACGTTGGAAGTTGCTGCGGCTTGGTTGGCGTGCGGGCTTGATCCGGCGCGAGCGGTAGTTTTCCGACAAACCGATGTTCCAGAAGTAACAGAACTCGCTTGGATTTTGAGTTGTGTCGGCGGTGTGGGGATGTTGGAGCGCTCACATTCTGTAAAAGATGCGCGTGCGAAGGGAATGGAAATCAACATTGGGACGTTCAGTTACCCAGTCTTGATGGCTGCCGACATACTGGCTTACCAAAGCAACATTGTCCCTGTGGGGAAAGATCAAAAGCAGCATCTTGAGATCACGCGCGACCTTGCTCAGGCCTTCAACCATCGGTTTGAAGAAGCTCTGACGCTACCGACTGCGCTGATTCGTGAAGATGTGGCGACAGTCGTTGGGCTGGATGGTCAAAAAATGTCGAAGTCATATGACAACATCATCCCCCTATTCGCGCCTGCGAAGCGGCTTCGCAAGCTCATCATGAAAATGAAGACCGACAGTTTGCCGGTCGATGCGGCAAAAGATCCGGAGAATTGCAACGTGTTTCAGCTGTACAAGCAATTTGCGACACCAGAGCAAATCGAAGATCTCGATCAGCGATATCGTGCGGGCGGACTTGGTTATGGCACAGCTAAACAGGCGCTTTTTGAAGCCGTTGACGCTGAGCTACAGGGGCCACGTGCCGCATACAATTCACTTTTATCCGATCCATTACAGATCGAGAAAATTTTGGAAGAAGGCGGCAAACGCGCACGTGCTATCGCCGCTCAAACTTTAAACTCAGTTCGGACTGTCACAGGTTTGTAAAACGACTTGACAGTAGGAAGTATCTGTGGCGTTATACGCGCGCCGGTCGGGTTTGAATCGATCTCAACCACAACCAAATCGATCTCACCCATTTTGCGTATCCGATTGTCAACAAAGGCGCCCGAAAGACCTCTCCTCTTTTCGATTTTGTTGGCCTAAACATCGCCCGTCTCTTTAAAACCCAAACTCTGTTGGGAGCCGTTCCATGGCTACAATGACCAGCTTTGCATCCTCTTCTTCTTTCAACGCATCCGTTTTGATGGCGACACCTTCTTCGAATTCCAAAGAAAGTACAGCCGCTGGGCGCCTGACCGCGGAAGAAGAAAAAAGCATCGCCCGTGAAATCCGTAAGGCGGAGCAAGCATCTCGCGAGTACATCGCAGGTGTTGACGAGGCCGAAGATATTTTGGGTCGTCGCCCAGAGCGTGCCGAGCGCACCCGTGCTGGCGCGGTCGATCGCTTGGAAGAAGCCGTATTCGCGGTAATGAAAGAGGCTAAGTCTCAACCAGAACTGCGCCCGCTCGCTGGCAAGGCCATGACAGCATGGAAGCTCGCTGAGTCTCTGCGGTGGCGTTTGGCGATGAGCGGTCGTCGTATCGCTCATGGTGAAGCCCGTAAGCTTGCCGGTCCTTTCATGGACGAAGAGGATTTGGTTCAAGAGGGCTACATCGGTCTTCTTCGTGCTGCCAAGCGCTTCGACCCGGACCGCGGGATTCGTTTTTCGACCTACGCCCGTTGGTGGGTTCGCGCTCAGATGACGCGCGCCATTGATCACACCGGTCGTCCGGTTCGTCTTCCTGGCTGTGCCGTTGAGCAGACGCGCAACCTTCGTAAAGCGATGAAGCGCTTTGAAGCCGCGGGCCTTGAGTACAACACTGCCGACCTCGCTAACGAAGTCGGAATTGATAAGCAGCGTGCCGAGCTTCTGCTTTCCCAGGGGAACACGATCTCCTTGGAACAGCCTGTCGATGACGGTCCCCGTCCTCGCCCGCTGGAACGCTTCCTTTCCGATGACGATGCTGTCGAGCCCGACGCAGAGGCCATTCAAGGGCAAGAGTTGATGCGTATGCATGAGGCGTTTCTTGAGGTGCTGACTGAGCGCCAGCGTTTCGTGCTCACCCGTCGCTACGGCTTGGACGATGGCGAGTTCCGCACCCTTTCCGAAGTCGGCAAGGAGATGGGACTTTCTCGTGAGCGCGTTCGTCAAATCGAGCGTGAAGCGTTGAACCGTCTTCGTGAGCAGACGACCATTCGCGAATCAGAGTTCGTTCAATAAGAACTTTGCCTTCTACGCGATATAAACCCCCGCCTTCGCGGGGGTTTTCTGTTTCTGGGGCCTAAACTGGGTCGAGGCGGGTGCCGCGCTGCGATAAGCCGAAGCATGAGGAGGCGCGTATGCCGCGGTCTGAATCAGGCAGTCGCAGTTGGTCGGAGATTGACGAGTTGGCGGGAGATGAGCCGGACGGGTGGGACCTGCCAGAATTGATGGCGCAGCCCGCTGGTCCTGAGGTCGTCTCTGATGCGTGGGAAGAGGTGGAGACTTCACCGATCTTGAGCGTGATTCCGTGGCAAGGCCATGCGGAATTTCCAGGCTATTCTCTTGGCGTACCGTACCAGTGCGTTCTCAGTGAGACGGAATCTGTTCTGTATCTGACCGCTTCGCAGGAAGGGCTATCGGGGAAGCAAGACGTGGCCATCGTTGTACAAGGGATCACCTTGTTGGTCACGCTCGAAGTCAAAGTGGTTTCGGGGCGGAAGGCGCTTGTTTTGGGCCGTTCTTCCCTGGCGGGTCAGGTTCTGATTGAGCCGAGCCACATCGCCGACACTATTTGAGTTGAAGGGAGGGTCGTGTTGGAGCCAATCTGGCGAGTTTATCGACAGTACGCGCTCACGTATTGGGGTTGGTACCTCGCAGGCTTTCTTTGCCTGTACGGGACCAACTGGCTCTCTGTGAAGATTCCGCTCGAGCTCGGGAAAGGGATCGATTTACTTGAGCAAGGTGGCGCCTCCTCTGAAGTGATCGCGGCGGCGCTGACTATCGGTTGGATGGGTTTGGGTGTGATCGTGATTCGCACCCTCTCGCGCGTCCTGATTTTTACACCTGGTCGTTACGTTGAGCACGATCTCCGGCGTGCCGTTTTCGACCATGTTTTGAAGCTGCAGAAGGTCGATCGGCAGGCCTTCAGTGCTGGTGACATGGTCAGCCGCACCGCAAATGACATCACCATCGCCCGTGCTCTAGTGGGTTTTGGCACGATGCAGGTGGTCAACGTTGCTGTTGCGCTTGGGCTCACCGGACATGAGATGTGGAAGTTGAGTCCTAAGCTGACGCTTTATGCGGCGGTTCCCGTCGTATTGGGCGTGCTCGCCATGCAAGGTGGTATACGGGCGATCTTCACCCTGACACGCAAGCTACAGGAGTTGTTGGCCGATCTGTCTGAGCAAGTGTTGGCCAGCTTCCAAGGCGTCGGAGTGGTGAAAGGTTTCGTCGCTCAACCTGCCTTTGAGAAGCGCTTCGAAGAACGTAGCGAGGGACTCCTCCGGGCTGGTGTTCGCTTGGCCATGATCGGCGGATTCTTTCAGCCTTTGATGGGCGTAGCCGCTTCTATTGCGTTGTTTTTCTTACTCGCCGTCGGTGGTCCGTTGGCCATTGAAGGGGATGTATCGGTTGGCCAGATAGCCGCCTTCGCTGCGTATTTGCTCTACATTGTTCCGCCGCTTCGTTCGATGGGCTGGTTGATTTCGGTTGTACAGCGGGGGCGCGCGAGCCTTGAGCGAATCTTCGGACTCCTGGATCTGTCGGTTGATCGGCCAGAGCGAGATAAACCCCAAGCACTGCCTTCTGGATCGCTCGGGTTTAGAATCCGCGGACTTGATTTCTCCTATCCTGATGATTCGGATGCATTCGCCTTGCAGGGGCTCTCGCTTGAGTTTCAACCCGGCGAGTCCACCGGGATTTTTGGTTTGACGGGCTGTGGAAAGACAACCCTCTGTCGGCTGCTGACGCGTGTGTTCAATGCGGAGCCTGGTCAGATAGAACTGGTGGGTGCAGATGGCGCAGTTGATCTCTCTGCGGTTGATCTGGACGCTTACCGCCGTCGTCTCGCTGTAGTTCCGCAGGTCCCGTTTTTGTTTACCGAGACGCTTGCGGAGAATGTGCGTCTTGGCTCGCCTTACGATGAGACGCGGCTGCGAGAGGCGCTGCAGTCGGCCGCCATGGAGCGAGATTTACATCAACTTCCAGACGGTGATCAGACCATCGTAGGTGAGCGCGGCATACTCCTTTCCGGCGGGCAGCGTCAACGCGTAGCGCTCGCGCGGGCGTTGTATCGGCCGGCCGATCTGATCGTTTTGGACGACGTCTTGTCGGCTGTAGATCATGGGACCGAGAATCAGTTGGTTCAAACGTTGAGGGGGGTTGGACGTGGTGAAGGCCATACCCCTCCCACCATGATCGTCGTTTCTCATCGCGTAAGCGCGCTCGCACACTGCGATCGCATCGTCGTTTTAGATCAGGGTCGGCTGATTGATGAAGGCCGTCATAGCGAGCTGATCAAACGCCCAGGTTTGTACGCTGAAGCTTGGAAGAAGCAGTCAGATCCGGCGACCTCGCAGGAGGTGGACGCATGACCTCTCCGCGCAACGCCCAAGACGAGTCAGAGGCAGGAAATGACTGGCGTCTGCTTCCGCGGATTGTGCCTTTCTTAAAGCCTGACCTCGGGAAGTTCTTGATCGCGCTAGCCGTGACGCCGATCACTGCGGGGTTGGCGCTCGTGCAGCCTTACCTGGTCAAGGTCGCCATCGACGAGCACATCGTGACCGGAGAGTTGGAAGGTCTGAACCTGGTGACCTGGGCGTTTCTGGCAAGTGTCGTCGCCTGGTTCGCTTTCGAATTGCTCTCAGCCATATTGCTCGCGGTCGGAGGGCAGCGCACCATCGAACGTTTGCGTCGGGCGCTTTACGCACATTCACTACGTTTGCCGCAATCGCACTTTGATAAGCACGCGACAGGCTCGGTGATGACACGGATCACGAGTGATGTTGACGCGCTTGCGGAGTCGCTCACCTCGCGTGTCGTGACGATCGGTCTTGATGTGTTGACGATGTTGGGCACATTTGTCGCGATGCTGTGGCTGGACTGGCGTCTCACATTGGTGATGCTTTCGGTGGCGCCTGTAATCTTTGTTTTGATCGAGCTCTCCAGGCGACAGATCCGGAAGCTCTTCCTCCGCCTTCGAAAAGCCTTGTCGGAGGTCAATGGCTACATGGCCGAGCGCGTCAACGGCTTGGAGGTTCTGCAGCTTTTTGGTGCAGAAGAAGAAACGCTTGGTCGTTTCAGCGACCTGTCGCTGCGCTATCGAAACACCTCGGTTCGACTCAACGTTTGGGACGCGTTGATGTACGCCTTCATCGACGGCATGGCCTCGGTCTGTATTGCGCTGATGCTCTGGTATGGCAGTGGCGCTACCGGTCATTCAGTCAGTATCGGGATCTTGATAGCCTTCGTGCAGTATCTAAGACAGCTGTTCCAGCCACTGAAGGACTTGTCGGGAAAGATCACCGTGATTCAGCGCGCTGTCGCTGCGTTGGATCGCATTTTCTCGTTGTTTGATGTCCCTGCGCAAGACGGTACATCGGGGTCTGACCCAGGAGATATCCGGGGCCATATCCGACTCCAAGATGTGCGTTTTGCCTACAACGCGGACGGTCCAGAGGTTCTGAAAGGCATCGATCTTGAGGTCTATCCAGGCCAAGTCGTGGCGCTCGTCGGCCCTACAGGCTGCGGGAAAACGACCATCACGCGTCTGCTCACTCGGGCGTATGACGGATACAGTGGGTCGATTCAGCTCGATGGACATGAAGTGCGAGACATCGCGCCGGATCAACTGCGCGCGCGAGTTGGGGCGGTGAGTCAGGAGATTGTGCTCTTTCGTGAGCGCTTGGATTTCAATATTGGATTGGACAACCCTTCTGTTTCTCTCGAGCAGGTGGAAGGGGCTGCAGAGCTCGTACATGCGGCTCCGTTCATTCACGCGATGGATGGAAGCTATGCGCATCGACTCGCCGATAGGGGTGCGGGTCTCTCTGTGGGACAGGGCCAGATGCTCACTTTGGCTCGCGTTATGGCGCATGATCCACACGTCATTTTGCTGGACGAGGCGACAGCCAGTATCGATTCTTTGACTGAGTCTCTTGTTCAGGACGCGGTGTCACGAATCCTGGACCGCAAGACCGTCCTGGTCATCGCGCATCGCTTGTCGACGGTAACCGCCGCTGACCTGATCTGCGTCATGGATGAGGGGCGCATCATTGAGCGCGGTACACACGAGGAGCTTCTGCTGCTTAACGGGCGTTACGCAGCGCTTTATTCAGAGGGATTGCTCTCGGCCGCTGGTGCGTGACCTGGCTTCGTGTTCTCATCGCCGGGCGGTGTAGGCGGAGGCGGTCTATTGCCACCATTAGCTTGCCCTGTGTTCCAGCCCTCCGCGCGTTCTCCGCCTTGTCCGACGTCAGACCCCTTGTGCGCGGCCAGGTCGAGTACAACGTCTGTGATGGGCGTGTTCTCACTCAATTCGAGGAGCTGTGGGGGAGAAATAGGCTCGTTGGGTAGCGCGACTTTCCCGTCTTTGTTCTGATCGCACAACGCTGCGATGAGGTAGGGGCCGCCGCTTGGCACCGCGATTTCAAAGGGGCCCGCGTTGTCCAAGGATAGCGCTGTAATCGGACCCATGGGTGAGGGCTTATTATTGGCTGGTGTTCCGGTTGCGCCGTTTGAGGCGCCAGCCTTTTTCCTTTTCGGTTTCTTCTCAATCACGTCGATGCGGATCGGGCTTGTGCAGATTCCCGCCTCTACTCGACCACTGACCACAATGTGTTCGGCAGAGCGTACAGCGTCTTGGCTTTGTCTGGGGACCATCTCTGTGAGGTCGAGCGGCCCGGCGCCGGGTGGCAGTTTCCCGTCCGGTCCCGGCTGACCGTTTGGAGGGCCGCCCTGTGCGTTGTGCTTTCCTCTTCCTGCATGTTGTCCGGCGTCGGCACTACCTGGACCAGGGGGTTTATCTGGCAGGTTGAATCCGTCGTCTGTCGGCGGCGTAACTTCGCATCCCAAGAGCAAAAAACCAGCGATAGCCAGCGGAAGGGTTCTACGCATGCAAAGGTCCATTCAATCTACTTGTTGATGATTCGGCACGGGAGTCCATCAGTCCAAGCGGTTCCTACGAAGGGATCGAGTTCAGAGTTGGGTACAAGGTGGTGTACTGGTGCCGCATAGCCCCTAGGCAGATCAACGGTATCGGGCCGCAACGTCTCATCGAGTTTCGCGGTGGTCTCTACCGAACCCCAAGGGGTCTCGATGACGATCTTCGAGCCCTCTTCTACGCCCGTCGAGGGGTGTACCGTGGCCCCGGGGTCTTCGGTAGACGGGCGATATCGCGCGGTGTGCGCTGGATCCCTAGACGCGGAGGTCAATAGGGCGAGGTCGAACCCTGGCGGGTTGTGTGGGTCACGTAAGCCCTGCATCGCCTCGATATACGCGCTTGGTGCAAAGTCCAAGCGATTGTCTTCGGTTTCGATGCGCCATTCTGCACGGTTTACAAAGCCGTAGTCGAGACCAAACTGCGCAGATCTTACGTCTTGTGGTTCGATGTCTCCAAACAGTTCGATGAGACGGTCTTCCACACTGGCCAGATCGGCCGTTGCCATCCATCTCCCGAGCGCGCGTAAGTGCAGACCATGCGCGCCATTTCGGAGCGCTGGCTTTATCGCTTGGATCAGTTCGGCCAGAATTTCCTCTTCTGGTTTGGCTTCGCCCGCTGTGGGGACGGTTGGTTCGATCGCTTGGAGAAATCGCGCTGGCAAGATCGGGCTTGTTTGAAGATGTGAGTCTGGGCGTTCCCATTGCATGGTCGCAGGTAAGATCCAGTCAGCGTGCGCGTGGGTTGGCGTCGGGTGGCTGTCGATACAAACCAAAAGGTCGAGTTCTTGAAGCGCGTCGTTCACATTTTCACCAGGCGCGAGCGTTCCAGCTGCGTCTGCTTGTACGGAGAGCAGTGCGCGCACTCGGCCGTCACCAGGTACGGTGATTTCGTTCGCCAGAATGGTCTCGGGGGCTTGCAGAAGAATAAGCGGGTAGTCCCCTATTCTTGTTCTCGGTGCGTTTTCACTGCCGAGATAGCTTGCGATCTGCCCGAAATCGAGCACCCCAATGCTTTCGTAAAGTCCACCCGGCCGCAGAATATTAGCGGTCAGCCCATGAAGGACCATCAGCGCCCAGGCTGTGAGTGTAGACCTTGGCGTCCCGAAGGCTTGTGGGCTTCGGTGCGCTACCGCCATTGCTGCTCGAGAGAAGCGCAGGGCCTCGCCGCTGATATCTGGTGCGCTCACCCCACATATTTCTGCGCAGCGGTCGGGAGTCCATGGGCCAAGCACCTCGTCAACGGCCTCGTAGCCGCGTGTGTGGTCTCGAATAAATTGGTGGTCGCTCCACCCACCCTTGGAGATCGCGTGGCACATGCCGAGTATGAAGAAAAGGTCGGTTCCGGGTTTGATCGCAAAGTGGTGAGAGGCGCCCGCAGCGATGGGTGTACACCGTGGATCAACAACGCTTATGCGATTGGATTTCCGCTGGGAACGGTGCTGTTCCATGTGGACGTGGTGCGCTCTGCCAGCCTGTAGGGGCCCCCAAGATGTCGCTTGTTGGTTTCCGCCGAATAGCAGTACGTGGTGGGCGCGAGCGATATCACTCTGTAGGGCGATCGGTTGTCCGAGCATCAGCTCCGTCGCGTGCAGAATCGGGCCACCTTTTGCCGGAAGACCGGAAAAGAGGTTGGGCGTTCCCATGCTCAATGCGAATGCGAGTGTGCGGATGGATGCTCGAGTATTGCCTGCCACAGGTGGGCCGGCATGGATCCCGATGCTCTCCGGACCTGATTGTTTACGGATCGTTTTGAGCTGCGCACCGATTTCTCGAATGGCTTCGTCCCAACTGACCTCTACCCAGCTATTGCCAACGCGCTTTTGTGGGTGCAGAATCCGATCTTCGCTCGAAAGTAGATTGACCGAGTGTTCGGCGACTGGACACAACGCACCCAGGCTTACTGGGTTGTGCGGATCGCTGGCTATCGAATGAATTTCCTGTTCGTCAGTCTCTGCGATGACGCCACAGAAAGATTCGCATTGGCGACACCATGTCGCGTTTTCGATCATAGAGTTTTACTTACGCGCTTTGAGCAAGGTTTTGAGCGAGTCGGTCTAAGCTCTCACGGTGCGTATTTTCTGGAACAGCGCCCAATGCCCGTCGAGCCGTCCAAGCGTACCGAATCACCGCTTCATTTGCAGCATCCAAACCACCTAGGGCTTCGATTCGGTCAGTTAGCTCGGCCGCTAAAAGGGGATCGCCGCTTTCACGGAGTTGGGCCAGACCTATTCCAAGATGATGATCTCTTTGGAGTGCGTGCGCGATGGGCAGGGCGGGTTTGTTGCGCAACAGCAGGTTGCGTTGAGACTCGGCGCGTGGCGAGCTTAGAATCGCGATGTCTTCAGCGACGTGTAGCGCTGCGCCGACATTTCGACCGTATCTGCCAAGTGCCGAGATGACGCGTCGGTCTGCTTCGGCGAGGTGGCCGCCGGATCGTGCACAGAAGGACACCACCGAACCGGTGACTCCTTCCGCGAGGTGAAAGCAGTCCTCGGGGGTAGCGCCTACAGGTGATTGCAGTGCGTCTATCATCGCATTGGCGTCGGCTATCTCCCGCAGTACGCCGACGAGGTCAGCCAAGATCTCTGGAGTGGGCGCATGGCGAGACAACTCAAGGGCGCGAAGTGTGAGGTGGTTTCCACCAAGCCAATGGACGGCACCACCGAGTACACGTCTTGCAGCCCGTCTTCGACGACCGTCCTGCCGTCCGAGTGCGACATCATGAACGCGAACGGCTAACCCGAGAAATTCGGCAGCCATTACGATTTCTTCGGTCGCCTCACTCTCTTCTGCGCCAGCCGCACGGGCTGCGAGATGTACGAGCACGGGCCGTATTCGCGGCACGCCTGGAGCGACGTATAGACTTGGCTCGATGGACTGGTACGCGTCGTCGCGGCTCGCCAGGTGATGCAGGTCTGCTGCGTCCGGAAAGTCCGGAAGATCTGACGCGATCCGTTCAATTTCGCCGTGCAGGCGAGACAGACGGCGTCGGATGCGCCGGCGTTTGCTATTTGGATGGCTCGACATGGGTCGCCCTATCTTTCGGTGCCTTTCGTCTTCGGGATAGCAGATAGCTCCTCTTTCGTCGAGTGAATTCGCAGCCAGTGGGCCCACGCAGACGGTGTGTTTAAGTTCAGAAGGACAGCAGGGTCCGGAACCTCGATGTGTTCAGCGTGCGTCAAGAAGTTGCGAAGCCCCGTCGAAGTGGGCTGTGTAAGTACTCTTTCGCGGAGGTCGGTGGCGAGTTTTACCGGGTGACCTGCTTTACCGCCGTGCGTTGGGACGACCGTGCCCGGACTCTGGGCTATTTTTCGAAGGGTAGTGGGGGACGGTACGGGCGCGTCGACAGGAAGAATGAGCACCTCGCCGTCTGGAAGCGCCCTAAGGCCGTGTCGGATGCTTTCTATCGGTTCTTCCGCCCACCACCGCGCGCTAGGTATGACTTTGATATTTGGCCCACTGTACGGCAGCAATGCGTGTGTGTTCCAGCCCGCCACGATGATCACACGTTCGCAAACCGTGAGCAGCGCGTGCGCTTGGTGTATGGCGGCAGGCGCTCCGTTTACGGTCAGATGCCCCTTTGGGTAGCTCATTCGCGAGGATGTCCCGGCTGCGAGGATTACCGCGAAAGGCTTTTGGAAGGCGGACATTGGAGAGACGTAACGTATTTGGGGTTGACGTGTCTTAAATAGCACTATATCGGTACTGATTAAAGTTCGTGGGAATTATCAAAGTACTTTTGTCGAGCAGGGGACGGTTTAGAGGTTTGCATGCAGCGAAACCGCACTTCTTTTTTTCGAAACAGCCCGATCACCGGGGAAATGTCCGCTCGGGATTTGGATTGGCTTGATACCGTCAGCGAAACTGTACATGCGAGAAAGCGTCAGTCGCTTTGGCTGCATCGCCAGCAGGCTGATCGGGTTTATTTCGTACGTTCAGGCCTGGTAAAGATCAGTCTATGTGGTGGTGATGGCCGTGATCTTACGCTTCACCTGGTACCCCGTGGATCGTTGGTCGGTGAGTTGGCTTTGGTGGGGGCTGGCGTACATGAAACACAGGCTGAATCTTATGAAGAGAGCGTATTGTATGCGGTTCAGCGTGATGATTTTCTAACGCTGATGAGGCGTAGCCCTCAGCTCACCCACCATGTCATGCGCGTCATCGCAGACAGGCGGCGAGATATTGAGCGTCGCGTTGAGAGTTTGATCTTCAAAACAGCACATGCCCGTTTGGCGGATCTGTTTTTGCGGTTGTCTGCGCAATTCGGTGTTCGCGACGCCCGTGGCGTGATCGTGAATATTCGTCTCACACACAAGGAGATGGCGGCATTGATTGGGGCCTCTCGCGAAACCGTCAGTTTTGCGATTTTGGATCTCAGAAAGGAGGGACTGATCCTTACTGAGGATAAGCGCGTGGTGATTTTAGATGAGCGCGCGCTGGAGCAACTCAGAGACGGATAGCGCTTGTCTGCCCGTGACTCGTTATTCGGTGCTTCATGCGATGTTTATCTGTACTGTTTGTTGCGTTGTGTGTGGGCAGCTTTTCGCGTCCGGTTTCGGCGAGCGAGGGAAACGACGTTGTCTCGCTCTACGATTTTGAAATCAGCGCGTCGTTTTCGACAGATGAGCAGGTTTCGGAAACGCTACCGTCTCGGTGGACCGGTCGTATAGAGCGCTCGTTAGCGCGTGTTTTTCGCGATGGGTCTATGGGGTGGCGCGTCTATTTGGACGACGTTCAGGTGGGCGCCGTTGACGAAATGCACCCCTCAGCGCTCACAGCCAAAGCCTTCGAAATGCGTAGTTTCCCAACGGGTGAGGTACTTAGACTGATTGACTTTGACCACTTGGTTGGGGCCGAGCGCGACGGGGAACTGCTCACCCCCCTTTGGTGGTCACTGTCGCCATTGCCGCCAGCTTTGAAGCCTGGCCGTTCTGCGATGCGTCGATCGGTATTTCCCCTCATCATTACTAGGAGCGTTGGTATCCGTTTTCAGTCCACTTTGGATTGGACCTATGTGGGGAAGGTGCGTGAGCGGACATTGGATAAGCGAAAGTTGCTTCACCTCACATATCAGGGGACGGTGAGCCCGATGGGGCGTGAATCTGGTTTCTTGAGTCCGGTGCAAGTGACGGGTGAGCTCAAGGGAGAACTCTGGCTTCGGCCTCAAACTCTAGAAGTTTTGCGGCACGAGGTGGATTGGACGCTGACCTATCGCGTGCCAGATGAAGAAGATTTTGGTTGGAAGACGCACGAACAGGAGCTTTCAGTTCGGCTTGAGCGCAAGGCGGTTCGGGCAAGAACAGAGTCGGAAGCACGCGCGCAGTTATCGGATCAGCAGCGGTTGCCGCTATACCTTGATGAAGATCGCGTACGCGCCACTTTGCATCAACGCGCGGAGGTGTGGTCTCCTTGTTTTGCATCCGGACCCGATGCCCCAGAACCCACGCCCGTTCGGATTAGTGTTGGTGCAGACGGAAAAATTCGCTCTATTACTGGGGCCGATGGCAACGAGGACAGCTCGCTGTTCGAGTGCTTGCGCTCTTATTCGGATGTGATTTCATTCCCCGCCCATCACGAAGAGATCGAGACTTTTCGCTATGTCTTAGTGTGGAGAGAAGGACAGGTGCAGCCTTACCCGTCTGTGGAATTTGAGCGGAGAGACTTTGGAAAGCTGTTCGTGCGTCCTTCAGTCGTTGCGCCCCCACTGGTAGACTGATTTTTAGCAGATCCTTTCTTGCAGGAGAGAGGAGACTGGGAGGAGAACGGAGGCTCCACCTGGTCTCCACAAGGACGCATGGCTGCGAAAAAGTTGGAAAAGTCTGAACTTGAGGCCCCGGTCGATTCGACGGAGGGAGTTGGTGCTGCCCGTGAATTGCCGTCGGACTTTTTCTCTGCGGACTTTTTTGAGCGGAATCCGGATCGTTTTGTACCGGACCTTGAAGCAGAAGAAGTCGAGAGCGAAGTACCGTTTTGGTTCGACGCAGATGAAACACGCGAAGCGGTGGCGTTGGACCTCGATCGGTTTGAGGCCGACAAGGATCCGTTTCATTGGGCAGCGGATCCAACCGCGCTGTTTCAGCAAGCAGAAGCGTCTGTTGATGTTGATCGCTTGAGCGCGCTTTTTGGAGAAGACGGCGCACCGAGTGTTTCAGAGGGGTCGGCAGCTGCGACTGAACCAAGTGTCGGCATAGCATCGGAAACAGTTGAACACGCGTCAGTGCAGGCCCCGTCCCCGGAGCAGCAGGAAGCGTCATTGGTTGCAGAGTCGGAGCCCGTGGACTCCATACCGGATACGCCTTCGCAGGCGGTCATTGCTGATACAGATCTGGAGCCTGACGATACAGAAGCTGTAAGCCTCACGCCGCCGGATTCGACGCGCGATACGGTTCTGGAGCCATCAGAGCCGACGGAGTCGCAGGCGGAGTCCATCCCCGAGCCAGAATTCGCACCTGTAATCGAGATCATTTTTGAAGCCCCCGAACCTGTGGCCGAACCGGAACCGACTCTAGATCCGCAAACCGGTTCTACCGTAGAGTCGCCTGCTCCCGAGCTCGTTGCTTCGCAGCCGCCGGCACCTGTGGCCGAGCCGCCGTCCGAGCCCGCTGTAGAAACAGCGCCAATAGAGGACACTTCTCTTAAGACTGCCGCCTCGTCGGATGGTTTTGATCCGTTCGGCTTCCCTACCGAGGCTTCGGAGCAGGGCTCCGGGGCATCGCTAGAAGATGACCTGTTCGATTTCGATGACATCCCAACCGAAGAGCAGGTGTCGAGTGTCTCGGCCTATGGTTTCGGATTAGCAGAGGACGCGTCTGAGGCAAGCGCACCAGAGGACGCTGAAGCTCCGGCCGAAGCAGCCCAAGTCCCCGCTTCTGAGCCTGAATCGGAAGCTGTATCTCAAGCCGAGCCCGCTGCCGAGCCAAGCCC